>Ga0307515_10005203_pt1 | contig 26439 bp, 27 predicted proteins | sample 17_EM_MG_FD_194513 | JGI IMG/M metagenome (GOLD analysis project Ga0307515, IMG submission 194513) | Populus trichocarpa ectomycorrhiza microbial communities from riparian zone in the Pacific Northwest, United States - 17_EM | ecosystem: Host-associated > Plants > Roots > Unclassified | place... | reverse complement strand
ACCTTGCAGGGACGCTGGGGTACGTCCATTACTGACTCTCAATTCGCTGCTCTACTCCTACTCCTCCTCCTCCTCCTCCTCCTCCTCCTCCTGCAGGGATGACCCCCTTCGATCTTTGGCAGATCAACTCCGATTGACTCACTGGTTGGCTCGATCGATTGTGCTCGTCGAGTACAACAAGATGGTGTAAGGACGCCGGGATACATTGATTATTAGCTCGCAATTCGCTGCTCTCCTGCTTTTGCAGTCTCCAGGGCAGACCCCTTTCAAACTTTTCCTGATCAACTCCAATTGACTCACTGGTGAGCTCAGTCGATTCGGCTCGTCGAGTATATCAAGACCTTGCAAGGACGCTGGGGTACGTCCATTATTGACTCTGAATTCGCTGCTCTACTCCTCCTACTCCTCCTCCTCCTGCATGGTTGACCCCCTTCGATCTTTTGGTGATCAACTCCAATAGACCTGCTGGTAGGCTCAGACAACTCAGCTCATCAACTAGATTGAGCCGGTGCAAGGATGCTGGGGTATGTCCATCATTGACTTTCGATTCACTGTTCTTCCTGCTCGTTCACTTCTTGCTGCTGCTCGTCCTGCTCCTCCAGGTCTGACCTGTTTCGAACTTTTGCAGATCGGCTCTGATTGACTCGCTGGTATACTCAATCGTTTCGTCTTGTTGAGTACATTACAACCTTGCAAGGACACTGGGGTACGTCCATCATCGACTATTTATTTCCTCCTGTACTCCTGCATCCCTTCTTGCTCCTCCTTCCGTGGTGACCCACTTTGATCCTTTGCAGATCCACTTCGATTGACTCAACAGTAGGAGCCATCAATTCAGCTCGTCGAGTACATTCAGATGCGGAAATGACACAGGCGTAAATCCAACATTGACAAGGCAACGGGGGTGTACAGAGATAGACAGGTAACTCGTCTTGTTGTTGTTGTTGTTAATTCATACTGTATGCAATCCGATTACAGTATGACAGGACCCAATGCCCACTCTGCCTCTGGGCAAGCTGGCTAGATTGCGGCTCTCCCCCCCCTCTACCCTTCATCCCCGCTGGCAAATGAAATCATAGAGATAGACAAACACAATGAAATGAAATGAAAAGATATAATGCCACCGCCGCTGCTCCCCGCCACCGGCTCAGCCTCTGCGTCTGCTCCATACCAAAGGCAACGCATCTTATCATCATACAACGAATTGCATGCTCTATCTGTCCGTGCTTGTGCTCTCACTTGCTCTTTCCAAGATTTTGTAGATCCACACAATTGGGTGGATCCTCATGGCCGGGTAGTATCATAGCAGCTCACGCACTAACTATCTTTGTCATGAATCTGTTTTGAATGCTCCCAGAGGTGCGGTGGAGTGTTGATGATGGGCTTTCTGCCCTGTAGCTCTGCTATTTCACCATATTGCCCTCCAGCTCTGTCCCCTGTAGATTGCAGCCTAGTAGGTGTTTTTGTGGGACCTTAGATTTTCGTGTCAGAGATAGATTTTTGTTTAATGAGCACTTGTATACAAGTAATCTGTGGTTCGGAATTTGCTAATGTGAATTTCATATGTTGAAATGGTGAATTGCCTCCTTCCAGGGTGATGTTTCTGAGGTTCACGAAATCATTGCAATGACTCCTTGAACATTCTGAATCATTATTACAACGCCATACGTCAGGGAAACCTCAATTTCATTTTTTGAGGTTTGTGGCTACAATAAGCTTATTAAGTTTAATGAAGCAAATTTTGTTCTTGCTGATGTTCATTAGACTACATTCTGGTCACTCCTACTACACCAATCAAACGCACTTCAGATGTATCTGTTGGGTCTACTAGACCCGCATTATAAAGCTCAACCCCATTGCACCCAAGGGAAGATTTTAAACCGCGGGGTAGGAGTACCACTCTTGGAGAAACTCCCCAATTGGCGATATCGTCCATAATACTGTTTCCTATTGTTTTGGCGGTTTCGGGGGATGCTCAGTTGCCTAGATTCGACCCTGTCCAGATCGGCCGCACTGGCAGTGCACTCCAGCGACCCATTTTGTGACGGAATGATGCATGCAATCCCTTGCCACTTTCACTCATAGATCTCAACTGCAGGTGCCACAAATGTCGTGCAACCAGCTCACCAGCTCACTCTGCTGTGAGAGGCACCTCACCTGGAAATCAATACCAAAAAGCCAGAGAAGACAATATTGATCATTTTATCATGTGGATGGAAGATGATCACCCGGTAGATAGTGCCGAACAGTTCAAAACACCTTCAGTTCTGAGAGAGTTCACAAAGAATCCTAATGCACTCCAGTGTTATGACCAACTGGTTGCCTGGATCACTCGGCGATATGAACTAGCAACATACTTGACGGCTGTCGGTTCCTGTCTGGCGAGCACAAAGTCCACTCTGGGTGAGAGTCCATTGTCCAGATTTGCACTGATTGACAGTCCATTGGACGAATTGAGCCGGCATGACTGTCTGACCTTTGCCAAAATTGAAGGTCGTCTGCTGGTGACATTGGTTACCATCAATAAGACGGTCATGGTGGATGACACCAACAATGAAATCAACTATATATGGACCAACCCCCTCAACCCGGAATGAACATCTACAATTTGGGTGAAATAAGAGGAGGAAGATAGCAAACCCTGAGATATTGACTGACTAGACAGTTCCGAAAATGAAATCAGTGGCAATGAATTGGATGATATGGACGAGGAGGAGGAGGAGGAGGAAAAAGAAGAAAGGAAAGAAGAGCTACTGGGGATGTCAGAGGATGATTCGGAACCGGGGATACTGCCAATTACTAACAATGCAGCCCCGAGAATTTCCCCCAGACGTACTGTCGAACTGGAGGACCCAGATTTCAAGATTGAAATATGGAAGAATTACATGAGGTAGATGCTGACTTCAACAACATTGCCGTAACGGAACTAGAGGGAGCCAACGACCCTGATTTGCAAGCACGGATGGAGGACCAGGCGGATAATGCCGATGTGGACAGGTGAGTCACTGTCCTTGTCAGAGCTGTTGAGTTACTGTCAGAGCTCAGCCGCTGCCAAAGCTACAGTCAGAGTTGTTGTCAGAGCTCAGCCGCTGTCAGAGCTGCTGTCAGAGTTGTTGTCAGAGCTCAGCTGCTGTCAGAGCTGCTGTCAGAGCTCAGCCGCTGTCAAAGCTCAGCCGCTGTCAGAGCTCAGCCACTGTCAGAGCTCAGCTGCTGTCAGAGCGCAGCCGCTGTCAGCATTTGTCAGAGCTACCGTCCAAGCTGGTGTCAGAGCGCAGCCGTTGTCAGCGTTTGTCAGTGCTACCGTCTGAGCTGTTGTCAGAGCTCAGCCGCTGTCAGCTTTGGTCAGAGCTACCGTCCAAGCTGTTGTCAGAGCGCAGCCACTGTCAGCTTTTGTCAGAGCTACCGTCAGAGCTGTTGTCAGAGCTCAGCTGCTGTCAGAGCTACAGTCAGAGTTGTTGTCAGAGCACAGCTGCTGTCAGAGCTGCTGTCAGAGCTGCTGTCAGAGTTGTTGTCAGAGCTCAGCCGCTGTCAGAGCTGCTGTCAGAATATTAGAATGAAGCTAATTTTTACTCACAGGTTAGCAGAGCTGATGGATAACCAGGAATTTCAGAGAGAAAACTTGAAGGAGTCAATAGCAGCATTAGGCATCACCATGGAGACCAGAACTTCGACGCCGCAGCACAAACCCATGCTGTTACAACCTCACCAAATTATTGCACTGAATTGGATGGCAGAGAAAGAGAATAGCTTGGGGAAAGGTGGTTTATTGGCTGACGACTGCGGTACTGGCAAGGTTAGACCCTGCTGAGCTCGTGATATACTGTTCACCACACTAACAATCATCAGACTCTGACAGCACTGGCTTCAATATCTCGCTAGGTTAATGTCGATGCACAAAAATCAAGAATCCACCTCCTGGGTTCAACAAATGGGAGATCGACCTAAACGACCACAACGCAGAGGTTCAACAGCGTGAGAAGATCAGACAGGAGCCACGGAAGCAGCGATGTGAGGTACACCTCCCAATATTAATTTTATAATATGACCAGACTATATACCACTATAGTAACTTCAAGCTAAGGTTAAAATTGCCCTAAACCAATGGTGGCAGAATGGGAAGCTGCTGTGACTAAGATAACGGAGTTAACTCCACATCTCCATTATGGTACATCATCCCGGAGGAGGGCATCCCATCGAGCCGCTCTTCATGGCAAACCATGGGGAACAGTCCTGATCATGACCATTGAGACATTCTACCAGCAGTTCAACCAAGAGGAAGACAACGGTTCAACATTTTGGGGCACTGGCCTATTTCATCGGGTTATCCTGGATGAGGCCCACAGTTTCAGATCAAGCAGGACCCCAATCGGCAAGTTTCAGAAGGCTAACAGCACAATCGTTAAAATAGACTCCCGCAATTACAATATGTTTATGGCGTCTCGTACAGTCAGTCTGGAGCCGCAATATGAATGGATGGCAATGGCAACCCCATTGTTCAATGGCATCCAAGACTTGCGCTAGATCTTGAGTTTCTGGAGAGTTCATCCTGGTTGACACTACAGCTGCCACCCGATAGATTCAACTATACTCTCAACTTTGATGACCATTGGGTCATGGATGGGAGTAATGTGTCAAGTACTGAACATGGTGCCAGGTTCATGCCAGTTGCATATCCATACAAGAAATGCCCAGAATTCAGATCACTTGTTCACTGCACCACAATGGCTTGGGATGCTTATATGTCGCCCCTGATTGGTAAAGTGGGGAAACTCAGATGGTCCACGCAAACATCGGATATATAAATCAGACGTCACTGCTGCTGGGAAACTATTGGCAAGCCAGTGTGTGTGGTAGCATGCACACTAATGCGACGGCGAACGATGGTGAGCCACATCTCGTTCAAGAACCCAAAATCCATCATCAACATCCCACCTCTGTATGTAACCACCAGACTTGTTACATTCACAGAGTCCTCTGGAGCTGCCCAGTTATACATCAATTTGGTAGACGGTAGCTATAAGGGGCTCAGAGAGAGATTCACAGGGGTTGCCTCCGTGCAGGCTACAACGATGGGCGAGATGAAGCCTTTTGGACCTTAATGGCGGTTTAATCGCCATATATCTGTACTACTGATTGTTGGCCCTGCCTTGATGGATCTGGAAGAATCTGCGTCGAATCGATTACGTAAATAACTTTCCGGGGTTGCAGCCATGGGCAGACCAACCCCTGATTATGCTGAGCGCGATTACTTCTGACTTTGCAAAGGCTTTCCCAGGGAAGACGGACCAAATAGCTTCACCTGAGATGGTCAAGGTTATGATATCTGATCAGATCGAGGCTGCGTCTAAGTTAGGGGCTCCAAAGTTGTGTTGGCTCGAACAATATCTCCCGAACACCTTGACGGGAAAAGACAATGGAGAGATGGTGATCCTGGGTGTATATTGGCCACTTACCCAGTGGCTCATCACACAGGTTAGCATTCCTTTCACATTTCCACTTTCTGCCCCTCACATCAGCTGTGACATTGAAATCTGACTTTTAACTCTGACATCGACTCTTCGTATGACAATGATACCAACTCGTGCTCTGTACTGCCGCCTCTCAGACTACAATTGTTTTGCTATCCATGGCTCAAAGAGTGCCGATGCGCATGCCGCTGTGAAGAAATCCTTTATCAACCGCGGGCAGGTGAGGGTCCTTGTCGTGTCCTATCTGACAACCAATGAGGGCTTGAACCTACATTATAATTGCCAAAATTCCATCATGGTAGAACAGGGTATATATCACTAAATGGAACATGAGGTATGGTTGCGTGTCTGGGCGGATTGTTTAGCGGCAAACACAATGCAAAACTCGATTGGTTAACCTCGCCACAATCGTTAGGTTGATTGATAACACCCAGCAGATGAAGCAATCACCAATGCTATATGTGCTGGGGGTTCTTCAGAACGCTGGAAGTGAGAACATTGATCTCGATGCTAATCAAGTCTATGAGACCTGGATTGGAAAGATTTCCCCCAAGGAACTCTGGTGTGCTGTGATTAGTCAATATAACGATGGAATGGATGTCAGTTAATTTGTGATCTTTCTCTACTTTCCACTTTTGGGTCATCAATTTTCTTCCTTCTGGGTTGGTTTTTGGGTTTCTGGGTTCATTTGGATTTCTGGGTTAGCTCTCTTGGGATCTGGATTGGATTTCCAGGTTTGCTCTGCTGGGGTTGTGGGTCGCTTTTGGTTTATCTCACAGTTTTGTCTTTTTGAATTGTTTCAAGCTGTATGGATGACCAGTACCGACGAATGGAGTAATTTAGTCGCTGACTTTGACTCTGACAGCAGCCACTCTGCCAGAAGCCCCCTGACAGCAGCTCTCTCACAGCCACCACTCTGACAGAAGCCCTCTGACCGAAGCACTCTGACAGCAGGCACTGTGACAGCAGCCACTCTGACAGAAGATCTCTGATGCAGTACTCTGACAGCGGCCACTCTGACAGAAGCCCTCTGACAGCAGCCCTTTGACATAAACTCTGACAACGATCTGACAACTGCTCTGACAACGACTCTCCAAAGAGAATGCCATGACCATGCTCAGGGAACAAAACGTCCTCATCATTGAATAATCAGAAATCTCAACTACTAACCGCGCATCAAGCATATCGCCCAGCAAGTAGTCTACAGTCCAGGCGACAATACACGATAGTTTCGGTACTTGCTAAAGCCATATTGAAGTGACTCCGCGACGTCGAACTGAACCAACATCACTGAATACCAATACAAGCTCCCACCAACCCCTGAAGTCCTAATGAAGCGAACACACTACATATGCAGTGCTGAAGCACAATAGTTCTATCCAACGAGATACCCATGCCACCCGGTTGTAGGCTCAAGTATATCATTAGTGTGTATTCACTTCGGAAATATGACACACTCAGAATGCCGAACAGGTATGCTGTGACGCTTTTGAATACGGATTTGACTTGGCACTTGTTTCAAAGGCTTGTCTGCAGTGCCGATAGGTGGAGTAGCCGCCCCTCTCTTCGTCTCATTAATTCATATATTATTGTCGAAACAGCACCATTTGAGGCTTTGGGACGAGTGGCGAGTTGTAGCAGGCATTGTAGGCTAGTTAGGTAGAGAAGGTCGTGGGAAGAGAAGGTCGTGGGTAGAGAACGTCATGGGTAGAGAACATCGTGGGTAGAGAATGTAAATCTATGCCGTACGAGAAGTACAAATTCCAGTGCATGTGATGGTGTTACCATAGTACTCCATGACCTATAAATATACTACATACTACCAACATGAAGTTGCCAAGATCAGCTGAAGTAACACCCAATCCCCGGGCCACACAAGTAAACTAACATTGTGTCATTGACATTGATTCATCTAACCGATCCCCGGGCCACACAGTATACTACTACAATTGGTCCGTGGCATTGATGCATCCATTCCAATCCCATACATAGCCCAGTGGTCAGTACAATATGCCAATCGAGCACAACTCGGGTCTGACAAGGTTGCTCTGACAGGTCGCTCTGATTGGATCTCTCTGACAGGTCACTCTGACAAGGTTGCTCAGACAGGATGCTCAGACAGGTTGCTTTGACAGGTTGCTCTGACAGGTTGTTCTGACAAGCAGATCGAACTCTAACAAGCACAAGTGCCAATTTCGTATGGCCGATACGAACTACTGACTCCACTTTAGATCAGGGAACACTAGTGGTTGCGAACCCTGGCGGCCACACCACATGGATCTTATGATAGTATAAGTCAGTGCACATGGTGTATACCACCTCATCTACCGCTGTGCTTTGCAAATTGTGGCAAAATTCTCACACTATACTCTCTCAGAAAGACTCACTGTAATTTTCAGCAATACTAAGCATTTCATTGTCGAAGTTCTGTCTTTAATGAAATGGCCATACAGCCTCAGCTGCTGGTATGAAGCAGTTTGGAGGGTCAGCTAGGGATAAGAGCGGCCCGCAGTGTCCAACCAAGCCATTCTCAGCAGCCCTTGTAGGGGGCCTAACCACCCAGATTCAGGGTAGCTATCACGAACTACTACCTATAGGGATACATGTTGTACAACACATAACCGGGTAAGTTACCTCCTCAACATCCTTAGTAGGTACCTACTCCTGTACATTGGAGAGCTGCACCAAAAATCCCGTTGACCTCCAACTATGTGCAGTTTCATGATGCTATACTGCATTCAATGCAATATTCGAATTATACGGCCTTCATTGTGTTTGCCCTCAGGTCAGGTCAGCGGCCCTGGCCCGCGGAGCACCGGCGATGAGATCTAGCTGGACTTGTGAGAGCACACCATTCACAACTGTTTCTGCCTCTTTGACTCGCGTATCAGTGGAGACCGTACTGTGGCGTATCGAGATTCACCTGTATGGTGGGATCTGCTGAGCGAGATCCCACAGTGGTTGCGTGAGAACGGTCTCATAGTGTGGCCCAACCTAGGGGTTTGTGGACAAGAATACGGTCAGGATGATTGGCAGATCGCTGAAACTTAACAAAGTAGTATAATATCAATTCTATCTTATGGAACCTATAACTGACTATGAACAAGGGAAAGTCCAGTATAACTTAGACTTTAACATGGGGAAACCCAATGTATATGGTATAACTTCGACTCTGACAATTACTTTAACTTTGACAATTTCCTTAACTCTGACAACCACCCTACTCTGATACAGGAAGCAACCCCACCTAGAACACGGCAGTACTTCAACTCTTACTCGGGGGACCCAACCTATACGGTACAACTTTCAATCTGACAACTACCCTAACTCTGACAATCACCCTAACTATGACAATCACCCTAACTCTGACAATCACGTAACTCTGACAATCACCCTAACTGTGACAACTACTGTACTCTAACACCGGAAGCAACATCGCCTATATGGTAATTACTTCAACTGTGACATGGAAGATTCAATGTATACGTTATAATCCCAACTCTGACAATGAACTTGATTCTGACATGTTTACAGTATAACTTTGACTTTCACATGGACCATAACTCTGACATGGGAACCAATATTATTGGTTTGATTTTCAACTTGGACAAGGATGTTTCTAGGTGACGGGGGATAGAAATGGACTACATAATAAAGGGTGACGAGCTGTGGATTCTGTGTACATACAGAGCGGATACACCCAACGCGAATCTGCACAACATTCAACACACCCAATGGGAAGCGGAACCAGATCTAGCAGCAGCACCTGCAAGCGTTCTAGAAATTCCGGAGGCAGAAGTGGCCGCAATGATCAAAACTCCAGTGGCCGGTCCTGGGGCGGCAGCAGCAGCAGCCGCAATAATCAACACTCCGACACCAGTTGACGTGAGACTCACTCCAATGGAAATGTTCCACAGCGGAACCAATCTGGGAGCTATAACGGCAGTGACGAGGGCTCGGAATGCCAGCAGATGAGTGATTGCGATGATGATGACCATGACGATGATCAGCGATACGCACATTGAAGATCCCACATATTAAATGGCGGTAGTCATTCATCCAGTTTGAACAAACAAGGAAGGGTAGTGATGTATTCCGCTCAACATTTGTGTCTGACTTTGATAATTTGTAGGTGCGAACACCTAGTCCTTCTTCCAGCTACCAGCGAGGGGTTAGTAGGAGCAGAAATGGCCACCCCCGGGTTGCTGACTGACAATACCAGTGTGCGATGGACCATTCTTTGTCCCTGCAACCCAGGGGGGGTACTCACCACACCTGCATCCAACCTTATACCCTCTAGCTGACAATACAGTCATTGCAATCACCCCATGACACTCCTCCAGGGAACCAGGAGCACTATGCTCAGGAGGTAAGAGCAAGATTCCTTTATTGGCTTGGATTTTGCGCAACCTCTCTGACTTAGGCAACACATAGATGCAAAAGCGGAATATGTCCCCCTTCGATACTCGCCGCCGGCAAAAGCGTAAGGTGGGTGACATTGGGGTGTCAAAAGATTGGTGGGATATTACCTGAGATCTATTCTTTGGAAGAAGTCTTAGTAAAGCCCCCTGCCCAGTCGATGTCGACAACCTGTCCAAGGAAAGCTACAAGGAAGCTCATGAAATTCTGAGTGCGGCAATCAAGGAGTTTGACATCTCAAATGCAGCAATCCACATGGTTAGTATTCGCATGATTCAAGCCCTGCTCAGTAGGACTGACAGCCAAGCTCGTGGATCGCCAATCAGGTGCCTGAGCGCTGTTCGCTGTACAGGCTCGTGAAGTTGCGCCCGATCAATACTCCACTAGCTTTCAGACCGTTTCAAAGGATGACCACCAAACGCAAGTAACAAGGCTAAGCTCTTCTGGCACTTACCAGTATCATTATTCAGACTGCAAGAGCGAAGTATAACTGAACCCATTGATTCTATATATGTCCTAACAATCAGCATAGATACCAACAAAGGTGTTTGTGCATCGTTCGCAATCGGGAGTGATGGCGAAAACCGTCTTCAAGAACTCAAAGCGTAATTCCTCGAGACGGCCATATACGTCTCACTTCACCGATGAGGTGACACCAGAGTGTTTGTTTCTTGCTGCAACTGCAGTAAAGCATTCCTTGGACAACTGGGCTGGTGGCAGTTTTCTCTGCGTGACTTTTGAAGTGTATACATACAAGGGTATGGAGAACTCCATTTTGGACACACAAATCTGACAATGAGTAGGTACATATATTGATCTATTCGAACAATGGGAAAGTATCCCACCAAAGATGCAAAGAAAGAGCCTGGATATACATATGGATAGGATCGACACGATCAATGGTCGAAGTTGGAAGGCACCTGCTGCCACATGGTGGAATCTGGAGACTGTAATTGACGATGAGGAAATATAGCTGCTTGTGTATATAGTATATATTTAATTTGACAGATTATCATTAGAATACAATGGATGTAAAACTAACTAACTTTCATTCCACACATATATGGATCTAAAATTAAGATGTGAATCGCAATCAGAGTTATAAATGAATAGACTGTGATAATCGACCATGAGTCCGGACAGCGTCAAGATGACACTATGAGGAGCCTGTTACAAAACCATGGCGACTATACGTGCAGACTCAGACAGCTGACGGTGGGCTGTGACAAGACCAGGGCAATAGCATGAGAGGCCACTGATAAGATCACAGCGACTATATGTGCAGGCTCCGACAGCGGTCAGTGGGCTCTGACAAGACCAGGGTGATAGCATGCGAAGCTTCTGACAAGATCATAGCAACTATACATGCAGACTCTCACAGCTGATGGTGGGCGCTGACAAGACTAGAGCGATAGCATTAGGAGCCTCTGAAGAAATCCGGGCGGCTATACATGGGGATTCTGACAGCTGACAATGGGCTCTGACAGGACCAGGGCAACAGCATGCAGAGCCTCTAACAAGATCATGGCGACTACTCTGACAACCGACCATGAGTTCTGACAAGACATTGCCATTGCACAAGTATCCTCTGGGAAACGATCCATAATGAAGATCTAACATACTTGATTACCCGATGTTGCACACAAACACTCTCGCTATCGCCCCCAGAGCACTTAGTTAGTACACCAAAGTAAAGGGGTAAGGTAGAAATACTACTGTGAGCTTACCGTGGGTTACGGTTTTGTTAGCCGCATTACGTATAACGGCTCTGGGCCGAATTCCATTATCCGCCGTTATGGGTGTTATGGGAGACTGCCAGAAGTTATATAGCTTACGGTAAATTACACTAGGTGAAATGACTTTTCCCGATGTAATCTGTTAAGCATTTGAATGATTGAATTCGCACACTAATGAATATATTTATCCCAGGAAGGATTCAAACGAAGCCGGAGTGCAATTGGTTGCATGGAAAGCTAAATATCTGTGGCGATTGAAGCCCTTGTTGACTGGGTGACAAGCCTCATCATCGGAGCAGAATTCATCTCACCGACAACACTTTCAGGCATTCTCGCGATGGTCATGGCACATGTGCAGCCTATAGCCATCAATTATGCGATGTTTGTAAATCGCTTTGCCACGAATGCGTTGAAGACCGCCCAAATCCGTAGTTGGTGGTATGAGGCACTCGCCATGATTAATCCAGCCCAGAGAAACTCAGACCCTCCACGTGCCTACATTGTCAGTGCTAAATGAATCATCCCAACGATTGATTCTAGTGTTAGCAACGCGTCTGGGTAACCCGCCAGCAGTCCGAGTTTGGACCGTATAAACGGGTCGGTTCAGTTCTAGAGCCGTCCAAAAACCCAACCCGCTAACTGTTGGCAGGCCCAACCCAGACTCTTACCTGTCAACTCGCGGGTTTCGCTGGGTTTGGCTCGAACCATCGGTTCCAATCTCCGGTTCTGCACTTCGGATTTCAAATTTATGGTTGTATTCAGCTAGGCTACTATTAATGGTGAAATATTGACATTGGTGTGTCACGGTTCATTTTCGACATATTAGCCACCTTGATGTGCAAAACATGCATACTCACGCGCCCGACCACATCCTGATAATAAGCATCAACAGAGTGTCAACGATGTTTGGTCTTGCATCTTCGGTAATATGAGTGGTGCTTGATCACAAACATCCATAAAGAATGATATGGCAGCGTTTATACGCAGATAAGTACGGCATAGTCTAGCCACATCCTCCGGGACAGTAACAACTTATTTCATTTACAGAGCAACCACTAAGTATGCTTGAGCTTTTTGGCGTATAGTAACAGTCAAAGCAATGTATATAGACAATAACCGCCAGAATGCGCTGTGATTAACCACGATTGAAGGCCAACAATCATTGACACTCTGTTGATGCTCATTTTTAAGATGGGGCAGGAAGCGTTTGACTTTCACTTTTGGCTATAAAGGCAGCCAATAATCAGTTTATGACAATGTGCAACCTGTCGCCCTCCCAGATTACCCATGATACATGACCAACAATTGTTGACGCTCTGTTGATGCTCATTTTCATGATGGGGTAGGGAGGGTATTGCAATCTGTTTTGCCTATAAAGGCAGCCAAAAATTCCTTTGTGACTGACTACAACATATCGGAGGTGTGATTTCCCAGGACGCATGACCAAACATCATTGATGCTCCATTGACGCTCATTTTCATGATTGGGTCAGGGAGGGTATTGCTATCTGTTTTGCCTATAAAGACAGCCAGAAGTTCCTGTATGACAGACTACAACCTATCGGAGGTGTGATTTCCCAGAACACATGACCCAACATTGTTGACGCTCCGTTGACGCTCAATTTCATGATGGGGCAGGGAGGGTATTGCTATCTGTTTTGCCAATAAAGGCGGCCAGAAATTCCTATGTGACTGACTACAACCTATCGGAGGTGTGATTCCCCAGGACGCATGACCAAAATTGTTGATGCTCCGTTGACGCTCATTTTGGCATGGCTGTATCCACAATAAGTGATCATTTAATTTGGCACAGTCCATCATTCACAGTGTTTTGGCTGCCTTCCTGGCGTTTTCATTTACTTTCTTCTTGATCACTACGTTGATCTTTAATAATTGGAAGATATATATAATGATAATCTCCAAAATCCCGTGTCTTTCGGTCAACGCTGGTCATCAGTTGCAGGATCGCTCAATCCGCTGTTCTTGTCTTCAAAATGAATGTCAGCCACATTACCACACAACAGATAGTGTACTAACCTTCATCAGTCAGCATATCTGGATCAAAATCGGTATCGTGCTGGGTATCCTCATCATCATCGAAAAATCCCGTGCACGGAAGATCTTTATGCGAATACATATATCTGGCCACCAAATTGGCAACTTCAGTAGGTTAAGCTCCGGAAGTGATACCGGTTGGGGCGGGTGGCATGCCGGGCGGAGGTGGAGTCGGCTCTGGAGTCCAATCTCTGAGTCAGGCTGGTGGAGGTGTACCTGTTCCTGGGCGTCTCCAGTGTGTCTGCGAATTCTTTGTGGTGCCATTTGGGCAAGGAAGGCAGCCGGACGTTTGGTTTTGACGAACCATTGCCGGGTGTCTTTGTATTGCAGCCTTCACCTTTTCATGCCCAGGAAACTCAACACCCCGGTTCTTCTGTTCTCGGACCTCGGCGTGTGGTTTCTTAATGAGATATTTCGGTTCCTCTATTGCGGCGTATGAGAAGCCTTCATTGGCCATTTTGGCCATATTCAACGCCAGGCGCATGTCGGACTGTTCCAGCTGTACACGACCTCCTTGCCCTGCCCCAGTTGCAGACATGGTGAAAACCTACAAGACATTAGTTGCTGCTTCTAACAATGAAATTCGGCTGTTACCTCTGCCACATACGCTTCCGGAGCCTCCTCAAAGGTGATTGAAGCCTGCTTCGTCCACTCACGAGGATGCTTATCAGGAAATTCATCTGCGAGAATCCCATGGCTGACAACATCATCATATTCAATTTCGCGGACTGTGCGGACAAATGTCTTTGTCGACCTTGGAGGTTTCCCGTTACGGGGAGCAATGAATTCATTACGTAGCTCTCTACAGACACCCGCTGTATGTTATACAGTTAATTGACCGCCGTTAGCCTCGATATGGATATACTCACATCCAACTGTATGCTGCTTCTTGTTTTTGCTGCTTCCAGTCTTGCGGACAATTTTTAAATGTGCATCCTGGGTCATATGTTTGGTGGCTGCATTGGCAGCATCGCAGTGAACTAACTTGTGTCTGCGCTCTTGTTGAATGCCAAGAATTCTCGTATTTGATGTAGCGCCCGCCAATCTGCCGGTAATCGATCTGCTCTCACCTGGCGTCGGTGGTTGTGTATCCATACTGTGCTGGTGTGGAATAGGAGAGGAGGATGATAACGAGAGGAAGTGGGAAGCCCTGAGGACTATATGGTTAGCTTCATGTCAGAATGGAATATGTAGCAGCCAACATGATCGTTATGCTCAAGATGAATCCTACTGAGTATTGCTGCCAGTTGCAGGGGTTTCCCACCACCCACCAATTTGCAATAAGTTGGTCTGATGTTGTTTGTTTGATAACAGGGATCAATTGCGGTGTATGACCGCCGGAATCGTCCAATTGCTTGATATTAATAGGATGAATTTTGAGGGAAAGGACGTCTGCTGATGTTTGCCTCAAATAATCCCTGGGATATTGCATGAAAATGACGCTAACAATCATGTCATGTTGTACGGTTAGCGTCACTATTTCTGATCTATTGAGAGTCAAGAGAGAGATTTTGCTTTGTTCAAGATGAGTAAACGTACTAACCTTGACATAAAAGACGCAGCTTGCCCCCATATTGTCCATAACTTGCAACATCCAACATCTCGCCCAACAACAAAGTCTACGCAAACTACAATGGTCAATGCTCCGAAAAAGAACTTTTCGCCACTTCCGGCGGGCAGATACAGTAGATTGACAAAGCGGTCAACCTAACAACGTCATCAAGCGAATGAAGGCAAGAGCGGCTTGGAAGCAGAGAGAGTCCGAGCCCTTGGCGCATTGCGCAGCTTGAGATCCAAAATTAAGCTTGCGGCGAAGAAACAACAAGAAATGCACTTCTTAAGCAATGAAGAGAAAGACAAATGAAGTGAGGATTATGTTGAGAGAGAAACCGCTGGGGCAGGAATGCAAGTTGAAGACGCAGAGACAGCACTTCAACAAGTGCAGGATGATTTGACGCATGCTAAAATCGCATGATTGAAGTCCACCGAGTGCGAAAAGACGTTTGAGGAGATGCTGGTTGCTATCGGAGGCAGTCTGAGTGATCTTGCAAGTTCCAACAATGGGGAGGATGGGGAAGATGAGGATAAGGAAGAGACTGAGCAGGGCAAGCTGAGCGAAGATGACGAACCCGGCTGGGTGATGGGCACAATCACCAAAACGGTCCAGCAGCACATGGAGAGGTTTTGGCAGAACCAGATGAAGCTACACGAATTGACTCAACCGGGATGGGAGGATGCAGCCAACTACCTCCGTCAATGAGAGAAGAAGTACGGCACATCTGAATTCAGGGTTCTGGCAGTCATTCAGCCCCAAACCAATGACGACGCTCCGGCACCTCCACCGACAACATTTGGAGAGCTTATGGAGACTCTTGACATTGTCCCCGGATCATTGCACAGGCCGCAAGGGACCTCTTGACCTGGAAGTAGTCATATTAGGCTAGGTTCGGTGAAGCTGAGGTCAAAATTGAGCATACCTAGTGGTGAGCCAGCTGCAGAGCTCGATTCATCAATGTTGCTGAAAGCGAAGCCATTTGAACCAGTAAGCCTTTATCCCTGCATATGGCCTCCAGCTAATTACCATAAGGATATCGGATTCCGACGAAGAGATGGTGACGGCTCCTGCATCTGTGGAAGAATAGAAGTGCAAACAGTAATTTCTGACGTCTGATTGCGGTGGAAAGCAGGTTGTTTACCAATTTCGCTATGTGTCAGCTTTTTCTTGATTTCAGTGACCAAATTGTGAAAAATGATAATTCGTCTATGCATGTGCAAGGGTCGAACGCAGCGTGTGAAAGTACTAGAATTCAAATCAGGCTGTAAGACGGCCATCAAATTCGGTGTCTTTCTGCAAGTGACTATTATTTGACAAAGCCCAAGCAATATTAGTGAGGAAATGTGCTAACAAAATTTCAGTCAGTGATGTCATACATGTCATAGAAAGAGCGGTCAGTGCACATGAAGAATCGATCTGAACTACAACCGTAATGCTAAATTTATCCATGTATCCAACTGCATCACTCTCCACACAGACCTGGTGCACATGGTTTAAATATTTGAAATTGCTTGTCTACGTCATTCAAATCGAGGAGAAGGAGCTGGATAAGGAATGGTGAGGAAGTCAAGCTATATTTGGCAAAAACCAGTGAAATGATCTACATGCCGTCAATTGCCGGCCGAAAGTGCAGGAATGTGATATGGCCATGTCATTTCTCACTCAGATAGCATAGATAGCAGGTGATCAGAAATTGAGAGGTAACAAAACTCCTGGATGCAAACGATAATACATACAAACGCAATAATGGATGTCAAAACTGTGTATATGATTTGTTGCTTACAATTAGTGAGTGTACAAAGGCTGTTTTAATGTGATTAATGTGAGCGTCAACAGAGTGTCAACAATTTGAAGTCTTACACATTCCACAATTGATGGGCTGCATTGTCACATCCTTCCGAAGCCAATGTATAAGTTGGCGTTATTGCGACAATGGCAAATTACTCACTCGTTGCCACATCCTAAAAATGAGCGTTAACAAAGCGTCAACAATTGTTGGCATTGCGTCACAAAACATCCAGTAGGCTGTGCGGTTACAGTCAGTCATAATCAAACCATCGGCTGCCTTTCTATGGATCAATGGAGGCAGCAACATTTCTACTATGTCCTAAAAATGAGCGTCAACAGAGCGTCAATGAGGTTTGGCCTTGCATCTTGGAAAATGCATGCGCTGGGCTGCGACGTTACCCCATGATCGCGCTATCGGCCGCCTTTCTAGGCGAAACCTCTTCCAACGACATTACTACTATGTCCTAAAAATGAGCGTCAACGGAGCATCAATGACTTTTGGCCTTGAATCATGAAAAATCCTAGGGCTGTGCAGCGACATTAGGCCATGATCAGATTATCGGTTGCCTTTCTAGGCAACAACGGCTGTGACGACATCACTACTATGTCCTAAAAATGAGCGTCCACAGGGCGTCGACGACTTTTGGCCATGCATCTCAGGCAATCCGAGGGCAGTGCAGCGACATCAACACATAATAGAACTATCGGCTGGCATTCTAGGCAAAAATGCTTTTGACGACATGGTCACTATGCCCTAAAAATGAGCGTCAACGGAGCATCAACGATTTGAGGCCTTCCATCTTGGAAGATCAAGGGGCTATGCAACTACAACGATCTATAATCGTACTACCGGCCGCCTTACTAGGCAAATATGCTTCCGACGAGATTATAACCATGTCCCAAAACGATCGTCAACGGAGCGCCAACAATTTTTGCACTGGCATCTTGGATGATATACCCGGAATGGAACGCAGATAAATCACAATTAACCTATCGGCAGCCCTGATTGGCAACGATGGAAGTGTCGATATTGCGTCCACCTGCTACAATTGAGCGCCCATGGCGCGTCAATGTTCCGAATGCTACACAGCAATAAACTGCCGTATGGTGTACCTAAATGGAGGTTTATGTGCTCAGTCGTTGCAATCTGTCCTTGTATTCAACATCACAAATATGCTTCCAATGTCTGACTGATCTGATTATTTTCCTTGTAGCTGTAGAGTCAATAATTCAGAACCAGCAGTCTGCATTACAGTACCCTAATTATTGTCAGTCTCTCGACTTGGATTACCCAGCTTCCTAGTTTCTACCACCATGCCGGCTACACAATCTTTGAACACCTCTTTGCTCAAAGTTACGATCTCTTCCAAAAATGAACATGTCTTTATTCACAATTTGAGCGACCTTTCTTTGCAAACGATTTTCGATGCTTGGTGGGCTTCAATGAATGTAGCCTTGAAGCGGCGTATTGCTTGGAATAATTGTAGACATGCGCCTTTGTGGCGATTCTATTTGCACTGTGGAATTGAGGAGACTGGCAGCCGAGGCATCATATGTATCGTTTGTCATCGAGTTCTTCGCCATCCATCAGACCATGGGACCAGCTAAATGAGGAAAGACTTGCTGGCAAAGGATCACATCGCAAAGTTAAATGAATCAACAGAGTCAGAGGTCACTGAATTGACTAGTTCGACGGTGTATGAAACAGCTTTGGCCATCCTGAAGAGGCAAGGAAGTCGAGGAATCACAGTAGTAAGTGTGCAGAGGACAATCAGATTTGATATCCAGTTTGATACATATTGACCGAAATGACAGACAAAACGTTCCAAACTGGCAACTAAGGACTTTGAGATTTCTGAATGTCACCAAGACACGTGGGATTACTACCTCATGTTAGGATTTGTTTCTGCACATATTCCAGGGAATGCTATATCATATCTTGAGCTACAACGGTCATATATGGCATTACGCAATGACCTAGTCCTACCGTCCGCTACGACCCTTAGTAACCTTTGCTGGAGGGAATATGCACTGACTGTGGATGCAATTGAGAAGCAATTGCCAATACGAAATGAAGTTAGTCTACCTATGGACGGCTGGACATCAACGAACAAACTAGCCGTGATGTCGGTCATTGGTTACTATATGGGTCGAAATTGCGCATTACGTGAAGTTCAACTGCCTTTCGATGAGGTTGATCGCCTGTTCTGTTCCCGTTTTGAACACTAATTATGGATGATAGGTCAACGGCCAACATACTGGAGCAAGGCTAGCCATACATTTGAAGGGCATGTTTGTTTGTTTTGAGCTTACCGATGGCCATTTGCTTGGAATTACAACTGATAATGCTTCCTCGAACTACTCGACGACATGTGAGCTGCAATCTACAATTGAGGCCTCTGGAATCGAGTGCTCTGCATTGAGGAACCACATACAGTGCGGGTCGCACGTCATACAGCTGGCTTTAGGTGCATTCATGAGCAGTCTGGGTGTAAAAGGCCACACAAAGTCTTGGCAAGCCCATGAGCGCGATCAGCAATTTGGAGAGAATGAAAGCATAGACATTGGGAAGAGTCAAAGACTTCGAAAAGAGGTCAATACTAGAATCAACAAGGTGTCGGCCATGAGACCAGGTTTAGCAACGATAGTTGAGAAAGTACGTATTTCATGATATTGTGAAAGTCCAGAAGCTGACCTTCATATAGCAGAGAATGCTTGCTGTATTATTTACACTAACACCTGGTCGCCGAAACGAGTTTACTTACTGTGAAAACGCCAAAGTCTGCATTACAGTTCTTCCGATTATGGATGTGAAGACACGTTGGAACTCTACACTGGAGTTGCTCGAGCACGCCTACCGTTTACGAGAATTCACACGCGAGTGGCTTCAAAACCCAAAATACAGTGAGTACCGGCCACTATTCACAACTCAGGATGAATGGACAATTGTCAAGTATGTCATGGAAGTATTGAGGCCATTTCGAAATTGGACCCTTTGGATGTCGAAGAGGCATACAGTCACATTGCATCACGTTATCACAGTGTACAATGACATGTTCGATCACATGAATGGCTTGATGGGAGCTTTGACCAAGAAGAGGACTCCATGGAAGGAAGACTTGTTCTTCGCTGTGAAGTTAGCTTGACAGAAGATTTCAAAATACCACACTGAAGTGACTCCAATAACTGGCATGCTTCTCATTTCCGCCCACATCCTCAATCCTTTCCGGAAGTTGCGATCATTTTGAAAGTGGGACAAGGGAATGGATATCAATCCTGAGGACGAGACATCCTTCACTACACAATAACAAGAGGGCTTTCTGAAATATGTGGAGAATGAATACTTTGCTAAACATCGACGTGTGCAGGTCAATACATTCGAAACCGTACCGAGCAGCAATCTCGTCCCCTCTACAATGGCTTCAGGGTCCTATCAATCATTCTTTAATCCATATGATTTGTCCAGCGATGATGAGGAATGCTTAACGCCTAACAATGTGGCCGAGACGACACCCGGACGAAGCGATCGTGCACACCGCTTATTGATCGCCGCCAGGCTCTATTTGAATTCGTCTCCTGAAGCTCCAAATAACTGGGGGCACATTCATCCAAATCTCAATGATTACCACTTCAAACCTATGGAGATTGGCAGTACATTTTGGATTCCAGACATAACCGATTGGGGGTGACAACAGGAGGAAACGCACTCAAAGAACGCAGATCTCTCCAATGTGGCGCGCGACAAATTCTCTATCATACCACATGGTGTCAGAGTTGAGGCCAATTTTTCCCTTCGCCAAGATGTAATCTGCTGGAGGCAGTCAAACACCACAGCCGAGACCCTTCGCGAAAAAGTCATTGCAAGGCAGTTTCCTCGAGCCAATAACCGGATTTTGGCAGGCACTGACCCAGAATTGGATACCAGGGACACAGAAACGACTCGGAAATGAAGAAAGAGGCAGCGGGATGGAATTTGCACAGAATGGCCAAGGTTCACGACTTTTTGGAGATGTGGCAGGGCAGCCAAAACCTACGTGCTACCCAGAAGAAATCTCGCGCTCGGAATAAGCAGATGACCGCCGTAGGATACATTTCGGACATGGAGGAGATCGTCAAAGCATCCTGGTCACTCTTTCAACATGATGGTGCGGCTGCATCTAAATTGTCAGAAAGATCCCCTTTGCCACAAGCTTTGTCTGCGAAGGACCTCCCTGGCAGACGAAATCAAATTTTAAATGTCCGCCGAATCCAGAGAATAAACCGTCATCAAGTCCAAAGCGACCAGGATAGCACAACGAGAAGCATTTCGGACACCAATGATTGGCTAAACTGGGATGGCGACTTGGATAATCCAAATGACAGCGAAAAGAATTGCACTACGGACAATGAATCCGATATAGAGCACAACAATTGCATCGGGTATCCGGAATGCACAGAGCGGCAGGGTGTGAGCGCCATGCCAAATGTGCCCTGATTGGTTCTGCCGACATGGAAGTCAAATAGACCGGCTGAAGAGGTGTTAGTGAAGGTCGTTGCAGTTGAAACGTGGTGAAATAAAGGAGGGAAGTAAAAGTAGGACAGAATGCGTCAATGGTTCACCAGCTTTATGTAGGTTGACCGAGAGTTTCAGTTAGAGATATATTATGGGGGAATGGTAAGTAGCTTGTAAATATCGGTTCATAAATTGATGGATAGCAGGCGCAATGAATCTTTTGGCATGATACATCATTTTTAGTCGTGTGAGAGTGAACAGTGCAAGATAATTACACCGCTCGGCTTTGCCACAGGGCCGAGTCTCAATCAAGCAGAAAGACAACCCGTAAAGTCAAATCAGGATGAAATCAATTATCGACGGCAGCCGATGTTGATTGGCCAATACATCAAAATGAGCGTCGAGAGAGCGTCAACAATTTGTGGTCTTGTAAGTACGGTAATTCACCAGTGACTTGGTAGTTGTTATGCATAATTGACGTATTGGCAGCTTTTATTGCCAAAAGGGATAGCAACACGGTCACCACACCATTCTAAGCATGAGCATCAACAAAGTGTAAACGATTCGTGCTCTTGTAAGTACAGTGATTCACCAGTGACTTGGTCGTTGTTATGCATAACAGACGTATTGGCAGGTTGGCTTTCCTAATCTTATGTTAAGTGTTATTGGCAAAAGTGATAGCAACAGGGTCACTGCCCCATTCTTAGCATGAGCGTCAACGGAGCATCAACAATTTGTGGTCTTGTAAGTACGGTAATTCACCAGTGACTTGGTAGTTGTTATACATACCGGACGTATTGGCAGCGTATATTGCCAAAAGAGATAGCAAAACGGTCACCACCCCACACTTAGCATGAGTGTCAACAGAGTGTCAATGATTTGTGGTCTTGTAAGTACAGTAATTCACCAGTGACTTGGTCGTTGTTATGCATAACGGACGTATTGGCAGCTTGGCTTTCCTAATCTTATGTTAAGTGTCATTGGCAAAAGTGATAGCAACAGAGTCACCGCCCCATTATTAGCATTAGCGTCAACGGAGCGTCAACGATCTGTGGACTTGTAAGTAGGGTAATTCACCAGTGACTTGGTCGTTGTTATGTATAACGAACATATTGGCAGCCTTTATTGCCAAAAGAGATAGCTACATGGTCACCGCCCCATTCTTAGCATGAGCGGCAACGGAGTGTCAACAATTGCTAGCTTTGCATCTTGAGTCAGTTATGTTCCGATTGGTTGCAGACATCCATTCATGCGATATTGGCAGCCTTTACTAGCAAACACAACAGCGACATGCGTCCTGTGGCATCCTGAAAATGAGGGTCAACAGAGTGTGAACAGTTTTAGGACATGCATATCTCCTAATCAAGGCATCGCACAGATTTTCGCGTGCATCACTGTATTATCGATCACGTTGCTAGGCAAAAATACCATATATCGAAGGTGAAATACAGATACCAAATTAATCGATATTGCAAACTGCTCAACAAGCAGAAGCACATTAATGGTTGCTGAAAATGCGATTTTGATAAGATACTATTAACACACTGCAAATACAAGAGCCTTATATGAATCTATAGATGAACCCACTGGGTGACCCACTGACAACCTGCCCAAATCAGACGGTTTGGGAGTTCACCATGGAACCATACTTAAGTGGGCAGTTCGAGTTTGTTGACAACCCGGACCGCCAATTTGGCAATGGTTGGGTTTGGTCCTAGTCCCGGTCCCAACGTGACGGTCCGGAACCGTTGCTATCACTAGATATGATACTCCCCGGCTGTGAGGATCAATGCAATTGCGTGGATCCACGAAATCTCGGACAGAGCGAGTGAGACCACAATTTGGGAAAGATAGAGTGTGAAATTGAATTGTATGAGAAGAGAAGATGGAAATGAGATGATGCCTATCACTCCGGGGTCAACCCAATATATACCCCCAGTCACTCTGTCCACCTCCATTACCCCTGTATAACCGGACAACCGCCATCGCTCATTGAAGATATATTTGATCAAGGGTGTTTGAGATGCACTTGGAGACGGAGATCGAGTGAACTCAGAGATGCACTTGGAGGCCGTGATTGAGCGAGTTTGAATATGCGCTTGGAGACTGATATTGAGTGAACTCAGAGATGCACTTGGAGGCCGTGATCGAGCGACTTTGCAGATGCACTTGGAGGCGGTAATCGAGCATATTTGGAGAGACACTTGGAGGCCCTGATTGAGTGATCTTAGAGATGCACTCCGAGATCGTGATCGAGCAAGTTTGAAGATGCACTTGTGGAGGCTGTAATCGACTGAGTTTGGAGATACACTTGGAGGCCGGGATGGAGCGAGTTCCGAGATATCCACTTGGAGGCCAAGATCGTGCGAACTTGCAGGCCATAATCGAGCGAGTCGGGAGATACACTTGGTGGCCGAGTTCGACTGAACTCAGAAGATGCACTTGGAGGCCGTGATCGATCGAATTTGGAGATGCACTCTCAAGCTGTGACCAAGTGATTTTGGAGATGCACTTGCAGGCTATGATCGAGTGAGATTGGAGGAGTACTTGAAGGTGGTCAATTTGGAGGGAGGCGTGACGGCTGCTGAGACTCTATTCCTTGGTAAACTTGTAATTGTGGGAATGTAGAGAGTTGAGTACAACATCCACCGAGAGATGAGAGACTGGCTGGCAGTGGGAGACTGTCGACCTTGGGATGATGCTGTACTTGGTGTATGCTGTACCTCGTGTTAACTCATGTTTATTGCATGGAGAGATAGAGAGAGATAAGTTCACTTCTTGTTCTTAGGTGATGGTAGAGTTGAGCACAAGAAAGAGAGAGATCAGAGAAGATGGGGGAAATCATCATGAGAAACTGGAACTTCGAGAATTTCATGTGCGAGTCAATTGACCATCCCCAATACGGCAGGTACGACTGCTGATCCGGTAGGGAATAACACCAATACGAGGTCTTCTATACCCAATCAGGCAAGTGGTAAGCCTGATTTATCATAGTCACTCGTATCTTCCATATCGTTCTCATCTTCATCCACCATCTCTCTCTTTGTCATCCACAACTCTACCATCATCGCAAGAACACAATGTTAAGTCATCCTTCTCTATCTCTCCATTCCATCATCATGAGTTAACACTGAGTGCAGCATACACAGAGAACCACATACACCAAGGATTAGCTGTTGCCTCTTCATTCTCACCATTTCGAGTTGACCCCAAATGTACCTTCAGCTTCTGGCATACCTCCCTACAGATCGACCGCCACCAGCCAGTTCTCCATAAGAGCTTCAAAGATAAAGTCACCATGTCACATTCCCACGGATGCGAGTTAACTAACTGATGAATTGAGTCCCGGCAGGCCGTGTATCAACCGCCTCCAAGTACTCGTCCAATCTCGCTTGATCATAGCCTGCAAGTGCATCTCCAAATCCGCTCGGTCACAGCCTCAGAGTGCATCTCCAAACTCGCTTGATCCCGGCCTCCAGGTGCATTTCTCAGTTCACTTGATCACACTCCCCAAGTGCATCTCCAAACTCGGTCGATCATGGCCTCCAAGTGTATCTCAAGACTCCGCTCGATTACGGCCTGCAAGTTCGCACGATCATCGCCTCCAAGTGCATATCTCCAAACTTGCTCGATCCCGGCCTTCAAGTGTATCTCCAAATACGCTCGATTACCGCCTCCAAGTGCATCATCAAAGTCGCTCAATCACGGCCTCGGAGTATATCTCTGAGTTCACTGGATCGTCATTGTCAGGCGCACCTAGAATTGCTCTCAAGCACCGCCTGCAGCCTGTCCAGACACAGTGTGTGTAGATGGGTAGCTATATAGATACATAGATACATAGATGAGAATACAAACTGGATACATGACTGTGATTCGAGGTGCTCCCAGACATGTCGCCGGCGCTCCCAGGTTTGTTGCCGGCTCTCCCAGGTGCTCCCAGGCTCGTTGTCAGCGCTCCCAGGCTTGTGGCCGGTGCTCCCAGTTACTCTGATGGCCGGTAGGAATGCCCTCCTATAGTCTCATACTCTCCTGACATAGACGCATCTAAGTTTACACTCCACATCCTCTCAGACACTCCTGGAGGCTTCCAGTGACGAAAATACATTTTGCTGATGCTATGCAACGCGACCCGTCGCCTGGGCAACGGGAAGCGTGTAATTCCCTTTCAGTGGGTACGAGGTTCTGTCAGAGCCCGCAGAGCTACCCAGAACACCCGGGTGTTTCCCACGGAAACTAGAGTTGTTGCTGATGAAGGCCTTACAATTCGAATATTGCATTGCATGTAGTATAGCATAATGAAACTGCACATGGTTGGAGGTCGATGGGATTTGTGGTGCAGCTCTCCAATGTACGGGAGTAGGTAACACAGAACTTTCAGGATAACACTCACCCGATTAAGTGTTGGAGGACGCATATCCCTCCAGGTAGAAGTTCGTGTTGGTCAGTGGTTAGGCCCCCATATCGCTACAAAGGCAGCGGAGAAAGGTTTGGTTAAACGCTGTAGCCCACACTTATCCCATATCCGGTTCGTGACTGCAAGTGTTCCGGGATCTATAATAGAGTAAGTAGTTAGTGTCAGCCATACAAAATTGGCACTGTGCTTGTTGAAAGAGTAGGATGTGCTTGTCAGAGCAACCTGTCAGAACAATTTGTCAGAGCAACCTTGTCAGAGTGACCTTGTCAGAGCAACCTTGTCAGAGCAACCTTGTCAGAGCGACCTTGTCAGAGCAACCTTGTCAGAGCAACCTTGTCAGAGCGACCTTGTCAGAGCAACCTTGTCAGAGCAACCTTGTCAGAGTGACCTTGTCAGAGCAACCTTGTCAGAGCAACCTTGTCAGAGCAACCTTGTCAGAGCAACCTTGTCAGAGCAACCTTGTCAGAGCAACCTTGTCAGAGCAACCTTGTCAGAGCAACCTTGTCAGAGCAA
>Ga0307515_10005202_pt1 | contig 26441 bp, 17 predicted proteins | sample 17_EM_MG_FD_194513 | JGI IMG/M metagenome (GOLD analysis project Ga0307515, IMG submission 194513) | Populus trichocarpa ectomycorrhiza microbial communities from riparian zone in the Pacific Northwest, United States - 17_EM | ecosystem: Host-associated > Plants > Roots > Unclassified | place... | reverse complement strand
CATTCATCGTTTGATTTGTTTGGGATTGCGTTTCGTGGTTTTTCCATGCATGGTGCTGCCAGACTAATTAATGACTCGTTTCATGGGTTTGAAAAGTTAATGAGAGTTGACATCCTTTTTTTAGCTTATTTTCAATTCTGGTTTCATCATTCGATATTAGTTTTTTTTTATAAAAAAATAGCTTTGTGATTTTCCTTGATTTCTTTTCTTATAGCCCAAGACGCGAGTTTGATGGGTTAACCTAGGTCGACCCACCTCTTATTGCCCAAGTTACATGTCTATCATATTAACTCAAGTTGACTTGCGCTAGTTTTTTTATCCTTTTTTTTTTTATCAAATTCCATCATTCCATGCTTAATTGGCTGAAAATTTAAGAACATCGTATTCCACTCATGGAAAAAAGTTTTTTCCCCGAGTTATTGTGATTTTTTTTGTTTGTTTACTATTGTTACTTATTTTTTTTATTTGATTCAAATAAAACTAGCTTACTTGACCAATTGGGGCTATAACTCGGGTCGTAAAGTTTTCTTTTTTATTTAAAATGCGCCTGCGATACTTGAACATTGTTTTTTACAAAAAAATAATAATTCGGACCGCAACTTAGCGTAGACCCACGTCCAGTGGATCCTAAACCAAATTAAAAGAAACTAAAAGAGGTAGTGATTTCACCGTAGTATTTTTATCGTGGATCTAAACTCATTGCATGTGAATTGAAATAGTAAAATTAATGATTTTACCCTTATCAACAAAATACAATTGGCTTTGGCAGTGGGGGTATAATTGTCTTTTTTTTTGTTTTTTACACAATAAAAGAACTAATATACTCTTTGAGGCAAAAAAAAAAATGCTTTGGTGGGCAGGGGCGGGCAGGGGCTTTTTTTACTCTTTTATTTTGAAAGCACAGTAAAATAACTACATTGCCCTTGAATTCAAACTGTCTTGAACTAGGGTCAATGTTGTTTTTTGTTATTATCGAGTCTGATGAGGGGAAATTTAGTGTTTTAGCATATATAAAATATTATTTAATGTTAAAAGGTGAGTTGCGTGTGTATATCACGCAGGCACGCGTGGAAACATCCGCACTTTTTGGGTGGTGCATATAGCGTCGTCCAATTACCAAACTCCAGCTTCAACGATGATGTTTTAATTATCACGGCAGCTCCTCCATTCCTGGGTAGCTTGTGTGGCTAAAAGATATCGGGTTTTGTACCGACAATCGTTTTTTTCTTTATTCTTTCCTCTCTCCTCTCCGATTTCAGTGTCTTCCCTTGTATATTTTCAAAGCAACTCTTTAATTTGTTTTTCTTTCATATTTTGTTCATATTCTTCTTATTACTATTTGTTTTATTTTAAACAATCCATAGAATTAGAATTTTCTTTCAATTTAATCCTCATTTGTGTTCTTTCAAATCTGGTTCTCATTATTTTGATTATGATTTTTTTAATCATTCTCTTAATTGAACTATTTTTTTTAGTTGCATCCATCAATATTTTTTATCATTCCCTTAATTGAACTAATTTTTCAATTGCATTCCTCAATATTTTATTATATTTTATTTTATATCAGATTTAGTTCTTGTTCTTTTAATTGTTATTTGTTTTGTTTTTAATCTCTTTTTTTTTAACTTTCTTTTTCAATTTTATCCCTTAGCATTTTATTGATCGAGATCTTGTTGATCTGGAATTTGACCTCGTAAATTTTTTGGGTTTGCCTTCTATGAGACGATTTCAGACTTAGGACCCGTGTTACAGCTTTGAAAGATTAGTATAGGTTGACTTAGGTTTCTTTTCAAGTCTTATTTACACTTGATTTTTTTTTTTCTGATTTCATCCTTATATGAGATTATTTTAATCTCATGTGACAGATCACAAGTTTCGCGGGTTAACCCATGTTAACTTGGGCCAATTGTTTTTGTTTTTTTTTTCAATTTATCTGTTGTTGTTATTTATTATATTATTAAATCAACTGAAGTTATTGAATCTAATAAAATTAATAACCTAATTTTCAAATTTCTTTTATCTTTTTAAAAATACTGTCATCACTTATATATTTTTTTAACGTTAAAAAAAATTTAGTCTATCCCCATGAGATACCACAGGCTACAAATCTAAGTTAATCCCCTGGAAAAAAAAATCTCTCACTCCGGGGCCTGTTTGGGAGTGTGGTTGCGGTTTTTTTTAAGTGTTTTTCATACCGAAATGTATCAAAATAATATTTTTTTATTTTTTAAAAATTATTTTTGAGATCAGCATATCAAAATGATCCAAAAATATAAAAAATTAATTTTTAACAAAAATAAAAAATTAAATTTTTTGAAAACGCGAGCTCGAAGACGATAATTCAATTAAACACAGTCATACCACTGTCTATTTTATTTTAAGGTGAGGCATATGACAAAGGAGAGTAGTTGATGAGATAGATTTTATACCTTATTTGTCTTGCACTCCTTCCATAACCAGCTCTTCAATATCTCTAACTCTCAACTTCACCACCATACAAATAAATTGGATTCAGGCATCCTCGTTACTTTGAGAATCCATCCAGATAAATAACTCAATCTATTTGATAATTCTTTTATATATACTCATATTTATTATATTCTTTAATATCTCATTTATCAGGTTTTTTTCATTTAAAATGATTGAATTGTTAAAAAATAATCTTGAATCTTATATGAACAAGAATATAGAAAAAATCTTTAAAAAATATTATTATTATTATTTTTTATATAATTTTAATGATCTTTAATGATTGAGTAGTTTTAAACTTTTTATTTCTTTAATAATTTTCTCAACCTCGTCCTACATTGGCCACGGTACAAACAACACAGTTGACAGAGGGGAGATATAAGTTTTGAGTTCGTGAATAGAATTCAGGTGTCAGCCCCAGAATACATAGAGAGAAACTAAAACAGAGAGAGAGAGAGAGAGCGCGCACAGTATCTCTCTCTATCATTTTTATTCTAATCTCTCTCTCTCTCCCCATCTACTTTTTAAACCAGAATTTCTTTTCATTCCAGGTAACTTACAGACTCCTTTATTATCTTGTGTGCTTTCCTTTCCTTTGTATTCTTTATTGAGTTCTTGATTGTGTGAATTGGGTTGTCAATCTTGGAACCTGATGGGTTGGCTTGCATGGTTTTGATGATTGGTTAGGACCCAGAAGTTGAAAGTCTTGATCTTTTTTGTTTGATCAAGATTCGGTAAACCCTATAGAGTGAGAGATAAATGGCATATGGGATTTTGATTGTTTGCATGTGACTGAAGGGAAGGGTTGGTAATTGGGTTGTGGTAACTTGATCAAGCTTTGAAAATTATTGGGTTTATCTTTTTTGAGTGATTTATGTTTAATTGAAGTGCGAGCGATGGGAGTTAAAGATTGTCAATCGTGGTGGTTAATGATAACTAGGGTTAAAAGTACTCTCTTTAGATATGTAGAATGTGGTAAGAGAGTGTTCTTTGTTCTCTCTATCTGTTGGTCAATGGAAATGTCCTAAATGTTTTTATCTGGGCAGTAGTTTAGTTTTGTATATTTGAATTTACCGTTTGATTTTCCCTTTTCTACTAATTAGCTTGGAATTGGGTGCAGGACCCAATTCCAGATAAGCTGTTTCGATGGTAGAAGCTTGGATTTTGAATTCTTCTAATTTAGAGTTTAAATTGAATTTCACTTTGTGGAGCGAAATATGAAGTAAAAATATGTCGGTAATGTCCCTTAGGACTGAGACATTACTTCTTGGAGCTTGATTTCTTTATGGCCTGAAGTTGATTTCGGTAGGAAAACACAACGCAAGTGTCTGCACATATATACACATGACATGGAATTAGAGTTGTTCGGGAAACTTGTATTCTGCTCCTGGTAACAAGAACACAACGAACTCCAAGGTGGGAATGTTACTTGGCTACTTAATGTAACGCCGGAGAATGCTTCTCCTATGATTTGCAGGCTCAACGTTCCATTAACCATCCGTATAAGTTTTCCAATTTAATTATAGAAGGTTGAGGAGGAATTGGGAAAACACAGTCATGACTGTTGTAGCAGTATTATAACACACTAACTTCTCAAATTGGAACATGATGATATGTTTCTCCTTTATGACCTCTTAAAATATTAACTAATAGCTGCAGCAGGGACTCCTGAGTAGTCATCATCATCTAGTGAGTGATATCCTACCGAGTCAGTAAATAATGGAAAGAATATCAAGAATCAGATCAATGCTGTTCATCATGGTTGGGTGCAGGACTTGTTATGTTATTCACACATATTGTCACCATCTTTATGTGTTTTGCAAGTCTGGAGATTTTTCTGATCGTCTCATAGGACACACATGCATGGCGCTCACACACGAGCACACATGTACTCACAAAAAAAAAAAACAAAGAAAGAAAAAAAGAAAATAAAGAAAGAAGCAGAAACATTGTTTCGAGTTGTCTTGAAGTACATATTGCTTTGGCTATACGTGTATATGGTGGTGGCAGCCAAGATTTTCGTATATGCGACAATGTTCTGCTTACCTGTTTTTGTTATTTGTTCCGGCATTTCTGCTCCTTATCTCTCTATCTCTCTCTCAACAATGATGTATTATGACCACAATGAGGGGAACTTCAGTCCCTTTTATAGGCGTTAGTGCACTTATTGACTTATTGTTTCCGAAGGAGCCTTATTTATGTTACCAACATAACACTGTGACTTATCTGGTGACTTATTGTTTCCGAAGGAGCCTTATTTATGTTACCAACATAACACTGTGACTTATCTGGTTGATATACAAGCATCCTGTTGCCTCATCCCAGCAACTCCCAAACCTAATCTCCTGTATTTATTTCTTTTCCTTTCTTGTTTGTAGGTGTCCATTCATCTGACGAGAATGGGAAGTAATGTTGCTGATAAAATTCCGAAAGCTGGTGAGGCGGAAGGTTCTGAAACAAATATTGAAATAAAAATAAAAACATTGGATTCTCAAACCTATACTTTGAGAGTGGATAAACAGGTAATTTCTGGCTCCCACTGAACTGTGGCCCACGTCATTGCAGTGGGTATTTTATTGTAAACTTATCTTGTGTTATTATACTTTAGGTGATCAATGAGTTCAAATAATCAAATTACATCTTAAAGCTAGTTCTTAGGGAGCAATATGTATATCCAAGGACCGACCTTTTTCTGTTTTTATTTTTTATCTTTTTTCCACCTTTTTCAAGAGCTCCAAATTGCGTTTTGAGCATATTTCTATTGTCATAATGAGAGACAGAGAATTACTAGAATCTGAATCCTGAAAAAGACAAACAAGAAGAGGAAATTAGGTGGTCTTAACAATTACACTTAAAGCCTCTTCACCAACATAGTCAGAGGATTTCCAGTCCTTATAAATGATTTATTGTGTTGTGCCATTTATACCTGCCTAATTCCACACAGCTGACATGAAGACAACGGTCTCTAGCATCCAACTCCCTTTCCCCTCTCAAAAACTTCTCTTCATCAAGCCCTTAGGTAAAAACCTTGGAGTATTATCCAATTGTCCAACATTTTACCTACTATTCATGCAGAAAATACTGAGGAGCAGATCTCATGAGCGACCTGTCAAAAAGCAATCACAGAAGATCCTCTATTTCCCTGTGTCTTTTATACATGAAACACTGTTGAAACCTTTTTTGCCATCACTAGATTCTTAGTTGTAAGAATGTACCCTGCAATATAATCTTAATAGGGCCTGTACGCTAATATGTGAGTGAGGATTTACTAGTTGATAACTTGTACATGAATTTTGTTTGTGGAAGCCATTAATTTCATCATATTTTCACCTTTCTTGAATATCCTTGCAGATGCCAGTTCCTGCTTTGAAAGAACAGATTGCTTCTGTCACTGGTGTGCTATCAGAACAACAACGTCTAATATGCCGTGGAAAAGTTTTAAAAGATGACCAATTACTCTCTGCCTATCGTATCCTTTTTTCTTAAGATTCAAATGCAACTTCAAGTACATTATTTATCAGAAATATTGTGGACCCAAAGTGAGGAGATTGATAAAAATTTACTTCAAATTTCTGTAACAGTTTTGATGAAGGTACTTCATAAGTAGTGAACCAAAGATAGACATTTATTTCTGACAGTGAACTGTAAAGCCAGGTAGAAAAGTGGAAAGAGCTTATTAACACAATGTTGATGCAAAAGAGTTATATAGGGGCAACTTGGAGTTTGTGCATTGGCTGGTAAAAGGTTGAGTTGTGGTTGGATAGTGTTGCAGTGCTGTTCCTCACAGCTGATTCCAGCTATTCTGAAGTATAAATCCCAAGTTAGCTCACATTTTAGTTCTCCATGTCCATGAGATGTATCCTGCAATGCTAAACAATTTCATGTTTTCCATCAGCAACAGTAAATTGTAAGTCTGTGAAATACTAATATGGACGTGAAATGGGAAAAAGCCTTGGCAAAAAAAGAGGTCAAAGGCATGTGGTATAAATACATATGACTGCTTGATTCTCTTCATTGGTTCTTCACTAACATATTTATAGGAGAGAGTGAATGACTTTGGACTATTTGTCTGGTTGAGAAAAGAGATCTGATGTCATATTTCAATTGATTCTAATCACACCCAAGCAAACACCCAAACTCACCTATGTATGTACTCCAAATAAGTCCACATCTGCAGTTTTTTTTTCCGAAGTAAATTGAGTTCTGCTAGTTTCTGGCAATTGCTTTTTGCGAGGGTAATTTTCTTGCTAGAAGGAAACTTACAATATGGGTGAAGCATTTGAATCAAAACATGTGTTGAATGAACTAGTTAGAATTTTACCTTTCCATAATAAATTTGCAAATATTAGATCTTGTATGGATTGGGATCTTCATTGATTTAACCAGTAACCTTTAAACCATCCTGCATTAAACTTTTTTTTTTGTTCCAAAAGGAAAATTGATGTGTACCTGTTATTTTTTTTTACTCAATTAGCATTATTGTTTTATTATATTTAGTGTTTGGTTTGGTTTATTCACTTAACGCAAGTTAGATGTTGAAGATGGTCACACCTTGCATATGGTGGTTCGGCAACCTATACCGCAATCATCTGAGGGCCTATCCAATCATCCAGGTTTTGCTCACCTTAACATTTGCTTGCATCATTTTCTTCAACTGTACTAAGTTTGTCTCAGTAATGGGTTGCGTATTCATTAAGCTGTGGAGGACTAGTTGTGGCGGTCCAAAGGTTCCCACAGATGTCCCACAACCGGTAAATGTCAAAAACAAAAAACTGCTGCACAAGGTAATTAATGGCAATAATGGATGATTGCCCCACATAGAATGTTTAACACGTTACATCAGCTAAAGTATGGCTTCCTGTGCTGCTTTAATTATATTACTAAAAGCTTGGTATAGTACACTAACCCCCCCCCCCCCCAACTAAAAGAAAAGAAAGAAAAATCCTCGGTGCTGGACCTAAAATTTTGTAATCTTGGAAATCGAAACATCTTTTACTTGCCTCTGTGAGAACCAACTACACCTTGGTGGAAAGCAACTAGATACCGGGAAATCCATTCCTTCTGTTGAACCAATGGGATTCTGGATATAACATATTAACCTTGGAATTTAATTTCGTTGATTGCTTAATATTGTCATATGATTAATCAAAAAAGCAAGTGGTAGTGTTTTGCTGGTTCTCATTGAATGCTTATATTTTTATTGAGAAATGATGCTACAGCATAAATATAATAATAGTCACTGTCATCTATAGGAACTTAGAAATTGTTGTAGCAATACTACTTATGTTTGTGTCACACTCAAAACTTAGTGGAAGACATCCTGACTTTCTGAAATGGAATTGTATACCTTTTTTTCTTGTTTTTTTTACTATATCTTTCACGTGCTTGTAAAATGAACCAAGGATTAACACCTACATGTCAATGTTGCAGGCAATGATCCTGCATCAGGTTCAAGCCGCCACACTGGTCAGGTGGCTCCCAGTGTTGTAATAGAAACTTTTAGTGTGCCTGATCAAGGGGATGGAGTTCCTCCAGAAATCAGTAGGGTGAGGCTACAACTAGATGTTGAATGTAGCAATCTTGGATTTTCATACAGATGATGTAATCGTTCCATAACTATCTCTTAATCGATTCTTTGGAGCAGATTGTCTCTGCTGTCCTTGGATCTTTTGGGTTTTCAAATATCGAAGGTGGCAGTGAAGGGGTAGATGTTGTCAGGGTAAATATTTAAATTCTAAACTCTTGAACTAAATACAGTTTAGTTTTACTTTTGAAAATCTATTGTTGCTTTTAGGGAAGGGGGTTTTCTTCCCTCCCACTTTTCTCACTCACAGAGACAGATAAACAAAATGTTTTCAGAGTAAAATGTACAGTTTAGTTTTACTTTAGAAAATCTACTGTTGTTTTTAGGGAGGGGGGTTTTCTTCCCTCCCAAGTCCCTCCCACTTTTCTCACTCACAGAGACAGACAAACAAAATGTTTTCAGAGTAAAATGTCCAGCATTTTTGTATTTGGAAGTTATCAATCATAATCTTTTGTTTGGCTATAGATGTTAGACCTGCTTTGAGATATCAAGCTAATTCATGTTTTGCCAAATTAAAAAGATGCACCTTAATGCTTTTGTAGATCTGTAAATGCACATTTATGTTTTTGGTCTTACTCTCTTTGGTTGGGATGGATGTTTAAGGAGCGTGGTATGTCAAGAACATCAGCTGCTGGTGGTAGCACGGACACAAGCCAGCTGCAATCTGAACAAACTGGCACCAGGGGCCTGTCTGACAGAGCACAAAATATTTTTGGGCTTCCATCAGCAGTTTCCTTGGGGTCAATGAATCCTCCTGTAAGTTGGAGTCCTCTTCTTACCCACCCTCTATCTTCGTTCTATAACCTGAATTCTTTGGCCTGCATATCTTATTGAAGTTTTAAATATCAGGCTCTAATTTTCTGGGTCCTTGTAGGTAATTCCTGACTCTCTGACAACATTGTCCCAATATCTGAGCCATATGAGGCGAGAATTTGATGCCATTGGTCAGTGTCTCCTTTTTGCGAAATTCTGTTGGTTAATAAATGTTGTTTTTTCAACGAGGCTGACTTGGTCATTGGATTGCAATCCTTTTCATTGACAGGCAGAGTTGGGGAAAACAATGCACAAGCAGATGCTGCACGCAGGACTGAGCAAATAGATTCTAATTCCATGTCACAATCAGGAACTGGACAAGAAAGGCTTCCGACACCTGCATCCTTGGCAGAAGTGATTCGGTCTAGTAGACAATTACTCACCGAACAAGTTGCAGAATGCTTACTTGTGTGTTATTTGACATCATTTTATCTACAAAATGTGCTTCAGTCTTCCATTATTTTTTGGCTAGCCAATTGTATACTCTGTTTTTCACCAGTGAAGTTTAGTTGCTTGTGGCCATAGGAATTGGTCATCTTCTTATTATGTTTCTTTGTTTTGTTTAATTTATAGAATTTGATTCTTTTGACCTTGAAATATTACAACATTTATCTTTCTTTTATTCATTGCCAGAACTAGAACTTGAATACATTGGATCCCCTTCCCTGTTTGTTTTGTATGTTGGCAGCAACTTGCCATGCAACTAGAGAATCAAGCAGATATTACTGATCCTGCAGTGCGACACACCACTCAGTCTAGTGCATTGAGAACCGGAGTCCAACTTCATAATTTAGGTGCTCTTCTACTTGAACTTGGACGTACAATCATGACATTACGACTAGGTCAAGCACCGGTAAGATTATATCTAATTTCCGATTTACAGCATCCTTTCATGCGTGGCATCTTCTGAGCTGTATGTGTTGCTTTGGTTTGAATATCTACAGTCTGAAGCCATTGTTAATGCTGGCCCTGCAATTTTTATCAATCAATCTGGTCCTAATCCTCTAATGGTTCAGGTCATAATCTTGACATCCTTATGAATTCTTTTTATCTGTTGTTTTTCCCCTTTTCATTTTGCTTTAAATAATGTTTTCTGCTGATCACTCCTATGCATGCAGCCCCTTCCTTTTCAACCGGGGACTAGCTTTGGTGCTATCCCTGTGGGATCCAGGCAACCGGGATCTGGTTTGGCTAATAGTACTGGTACTGGTACTGGGATTCTTCCAAGGCGAATTGATATACAAATACGAAGAGGTTATCTTCAAATTTGATGCCTCGAATTATTAATATGTATGGTTTCTTTGATGTGTGAACCTACTTATCAACTTATTTTCTTCTAACCAAAGGTTCATCAACTGCTACTCCCAACAATCGTGAGGACCGTGGTCAGACACAGCAGACTGCTGGGCTGAGAAACCCACCAACCATTTCTGGTGGTGAAAATCCTAGTAATCAAACAACTTCAAGGGTCTCAGAGGGTTCATCTTTTGCTGGGGAGGCTGTACGAGTGGTGCCTCTTAGAACCGTGGTTGCAGCCGTTCCTGGCACATTTGGCCGCCTTCCTTCTGATTCGTCTGGTAATTCTATAGGTCTGTACTATCCTGTTCTCGGAAGATTTCAACATGTAGCTTCTGGGCATGGGAATGGTGGACAAGGATCTCAAGCATCTGGTGAGCATCATGCTGCTGGGGTCCAGACTGACCAGCCGCCAACCCTTGAACCTGCTGTACACCGGCAAAACACCGAACAACGCACAAGAGATGGTAATGTGACAATACTGCAGTTCATTGAAGTTACGAGGATTACTTGGTTCATGAAAAGTTGCAAGTTTCTAGTTGTGCACATCTCTTCCAGTGCAAGCTCAGGAGGCTTGAAGGGAGATGTTATGGTTCAACTTATGTTTACATGTGTATCGGTCGGTGGTTTTACTTGTGGTGCAGCTAATGGTGGTTGATATCTTTGTCAATGCCTTGTGGCTTATGCATATTGTGTTATTTGTTTTGCCCCAACATTCTAACTGTCCCTATCCTGCATGAGGGAGGGATGGCGACTTCCACATATATTGTTCTTTCCTAGAATGCATGCCATGCTTACTATTACAGCACACACGCACCCTTCTTTGATGATTCTGATCCACACTTATGGAGATTCCAATTTGACGGCAAAACTTACCTGCCCCATCCTGATCCTCACCCTAAAAAAATGAGGAAAATAATGTGTAATTTTGTATTTTCATTTTTCAAAAGTTATTTTCTTCCATGCTTTTAGCCTGTAAAGATTTGATTGAGACCTTTGGGAATATGTTGTAAAAGGCTTGCATGGAAACGACTTCTCCAGCTCACAGTAGCATATAGAAATTCTATTCTATTGAAGTTAACATTGTGCATAATAGTCAAAGTTTTGATGGTTGCTTGCTGTATCTTGCCTTAATAGTTGATAATATGGCTCCATGACAAGAAATGAACTTATTCAACTGTTCTTTGTTGGTTGACCAACCTTTCTTTCTTCCAGGATCACTGCCACCAAATTCAAGACAAGAGCCTTCTATTTCTCGCAGTATAAGTATCAACATTCTGTCAGCTAGTGGGTCCCAAAACAACCTGGATTCTGAGCAACCTATCCCCAGCGGTATTATGCAGCTCCTGAGGACCATCTTACCTGGCGATGTCCACATGGAGGATGCCAGCTCACGATTAACAACTACTAGTTCTGTCCTTGAGACTGCAGAACCATCTACTGCTACTGCAGAAGCGGAAGCGGAAGTGGAACCAAGAGCTACTGATGAGGGGATATTTTTGTCTAATCTGCTTCGTGAGATCATGCCCCTCATATCTCAAAGTGGTGGTGCAGAACCCAATGACATACCTCCAGTAGAAGCATGCAGCTCTGGGCATCAGAGGCCTCAAGATTCTTCAACCAATGTAAGTAGCTTTTTCAGTTGCTCTTTTAATGGATCTTTTTATTTCATGCCACTTTTATTCTGGATTTCTTACTCTAGCCAATCAAATGGCTCATGAACGCTTCGGCATGATGTTGTAAATATGCTGAGCTAAATTGTCATGTGCATAGAAACATGCACAACCACAAGGCTAACCGGTGGCATGTTTGCAGGCCGAAAACTCTGGTGTTGGAACATCTCATCGCTATAGTGATACTGAACCAAGCCCACCAAATTCAAAACGCCAAAAGGTATTAGCATGTTAAAGGAATTTCATTTCATTTCTTTTCTGTGAAACCATTTCATCTTTCAGCTGTATTAATATTAACTGCAAATATGATTTTCTGAGATGCCCTAATAACTTATCAATTTTACCCATTGACTGTAGATTAGTCTCTGGTTATTCTTTTGTTTCCCTTTGTTACTTGCCTAGAAAGATAATTTTTGTGTATGATCATCCAGTATGTGATAAAAATGGGAGACAGTAAATTCTTCCGGGTAAGCCCTGTTTTGTTATATTTTTTTTAAATCTCCAATCAACCCCAGTGGATGGGCGGAACTTGTTGCACAAGATCTATGTATAATAAATAAGCACACAACACTAAGCATTGCAGAAAAGTTTTTGCCAAAGCTTTGTCAATTGCCACTTAAGCATATGGCATCTCTCTGTGTTTGCTATTGATAGCAAATGTTCTGCTGAAAATTTGCTTCGTTCTTAATAGTTCTTCAAAGTTCTTCTATAGTCAATGCTGAAACAAAAAGAATGGAATCAAATCTATTTTTTTTCATATTGGAAACATTACTGTTATATATATATTATTGATCTTGCTTATTTACTGATGCAGACTGAGTGATTTAACTTATTATCTTTGGACAAAGGATTCAAGTGCTGAAGTTGTGATTATGATCTCAGACAGCTAAGAATAATGCGTTTCTTCTATAGGTGAATGGCGGTTGCTCTTATTTTTTCTATCCTGTGTATCATGACAATGATGGTTGGACATTTTCTCGAGTTAACTGTCAACTAGTTGAGATGGAATACTTAGTTTCCGTATTATACCATTACAGCATTGTATACTTTGGAGTCTTTATCTTCTTTAGGCAAATTAGCTTCAACTGTTTTTCACTATCTCATCACCATCTGTTTTGAGTAGTTTTACTCAATTGCTCTGGTAAGTGGTTGCTGGGAAGGTTTTCTGATATGACATTATTATTGAGAAAGTATTTAACGCGCTCGTATATTTCTTCCCATTGCTTTCATGAGACATTTATGGATCATCTTCATCTTCCCTTTGCATCCCAGATGCCGAAACTGTGATGTGTTGTCTGTTAAGGGCGGAAAATGGGTTGCTAGGGGGTTTTGAGCCTGTTAAATTTAGATTCATCAAATATCTACCTGAATGTGTATAAATTATTTTTGGTCATTCGGGTTTGGGTGATATTTGAAGTCAAAAGGATATGAGTAGTGCCTTCTTGCTCGACTCGAAACTTAACCCAACCTGACTAAATAATCTTAAAAGTTTGAAAAATTACATTTATACCATGCATATATAAACAGAAAATTTAGGGTTTTTTTTTTTTTTTTAATGCACACTCTCCTCTTCAACCACTTCTTCTACCTTCCATGTTGTTCTCTCCTTATCACGTGATTTGCCGCAATGGAGGAAACAAGGCAAAACTTCATGTCAGAAATTAAAGGGTTATCAAGTATTGAGAGAGAAGTTAGGATTAACATTAACAAACTATTTATAGGATTTTGCTCTTATGTCAGTGTCTTCCTCTCCCTGTGGATCCTTTTATTGAAAGATTTAATCTTACCATGGACTTCGCAGAAGCAGTAAGGTTTTGAGGGCGTTGCCAAAGGTCTTTTTGGATAGTATGGATCACTGTAGCCATACTCAACAAAGTATTGTTTCACTAATAAATCAGTGCTTTGCTTTCTTTTTCTTTTTCTTTTTTAACTATTTTTCGGGTTTAGTCTTTTTAGTTTTATTTATCAACAATCAATTTTTTTATCTAGTTTTTCTTTTTAATTTTAATTTTTATTTGGGAATTGAGTTGAATAATTTCTTTCAATTTGTTTTTTCAATAATGAACCTGCTCATATGACTTGAAATTACCACAATAGGCTTCCTAAATAAAATAATAAAAAGAGGTCATTAATAGGCATAGACAACCAGCATTTCTAATGCATTGTTATATGAATATTTTGTTTATTTATCATATTCTGTATACAATTTTTTTCTAAGAGAAACTACTCTTATAAAAACGAATAAACACATAAAAATTCTTATAAAAAGATTGTCTTAATTTGGATTTAATGATTTAAAGTTCTACTTTCCCTTCATGTTTAGCTTTTCTAATCTGTAATCACTCCGGCATTCTCCATCAGAAGTGATGTAATCACGGTCCATTATTTGTCTTCTTTTACCAGATATCGAAGCAAAACCATGAACTGTGAAGCTGATGATCGTGCAACTTAGAGCCATTAACTTGACACCTCACCTACTTTCCAATGAGTAAGAATCCCTCCAGTGAAATGTCAACACAATCAATTTAATTTTTATTCAACTTCTTATCCTTTTCGTTTTCAATATAGTATTTTTACTGCCCAGATTTCCCCATCTCATTTGTGATTTGATGTAAAATGAGAGTCAAGCATGATGGACTCCCGAAAAAGAGAGAAAGAAATCCCACATCGGAAGCAAAGAAATAATATCACAACATTATAACCCTCATCCATCCACCTGCGCTTCAGCTGAGCCAGGTAACATAGGCTTGTAACCCGAGTGGGAGCTGTAAGGTGATGGAACGTTGATTCAGCCTAGAAGGTTGGGTTCGGATCGGCTTGATTCTGGCCCGCCCGTTTCAAGCCAGGAGTTTAGCCATGGCATCTTAGTGAAGACATGGGTGTCATGGCTCCTAGAGTGGAGGGTATAGCGTGAGGCTGGTTTAACAGAGCAGCGATCACCTCCCTCTCCTGGCAGTGAAAGGATAACGGGTCGGTGCTGTCCGGATCCATATGGCTTAATGGGCTGGTCTAATGGGACCGTCACTTTTTTATTATGTTTTTTCTCTTATATTTTTAGGGCTTTTTCTTTTAATTCAAAAACTTGGTTCTTATGAAATTTAAGTGTGTTTGGTCCAACTTTTTGGGAGAAGTTAATTATTAAGAGGGTATTTAGTATTAGTACTATCCAAGTAAATATATTTCTTCTATTGCTCTCCTTTTTTTATTTCAAAATACGCACTAAATAATTTTTAATATCTATCTCATCAATAATTGTTAATAATTTAAGTATTTTTCTCACCTTTCATTAACATTAATAAATTATATAGTCTTGTAAATTATTTTTATGACCTTGTACCAAATGTCATACTAAAGAAACTACCGTGCATTACTTAATTATTATTAGCAGCAAGTTTTGCTTAACTTAATTAGTGTTATTGCATTCAAACCTCTTCGGCACGTTTGGAAGGAAAAGAGAGCAAACAAAAAAGAAGATTTTAAAAAGGGAAAACGACAGCATGCCTCAAGCTTAATGGATTTTAAAAAGGAAACACACTAATTCATCATTTAATGGATCAAACTGTGACACGTCAGTCCACCATTTGACGACCCTCTTTAGGCCACGTATCAAGCAACCAAAAAGATTCCCTTGTCAACAAAATCATAAACTAATGAAAGTGGCTCCCTCTTTGGCTTTGACCATGTAAAGTGCTAGAAAAAGGTTGTAATCATCATAAAAGCAATCAAGGTTTGCCCACCATTTTTTTCTTCTTCTTTTTCGTTGTATAGAGATCGTGTGGTTTTGTGCTTGGAACCGCGTGTTTAAGTATATTTTAAAATCGTGTTTTGTTTGGTGTGTTTTTTATGGTTTTGATGATATAAGAATAATTATTTTATGAAAAGTATCATGTATTGATTGTTTTTGATAAGTATTTAAGTATTTTTTAAAAGTACCCTGTATCACAATATCAAATATATTTAGATATTGATTGTTTTGCGGTCCAAAAACGTTTTTGAAGAAATTTAAATTTTTTTTGAATTTTTTTTATATTTTTAAATTATTTTGGTGCGTATTTTCAAGTAAAAAACAATATCAATATCCAATTAGCACTTAGAGCCTGTTTCCGAATATGGTTGCGGTTGCTTTTTAAAATACTTATTATTTAAAAATATATCAAAAAATAATTATTTTATTGTATTTTATGAAAAGTATCATGTATTCATTGTTTTTGATAAGTATTTAAGTATCTTTGAAAAGTTCCATGTATCCTAATATCAAATATATTTAGATGTTGATTGTTTTTGCGGGGCAAAAACGCTTTTTAAAAAATTTAATTGTTTTTTATATTCTTGAATTATTTTGATGTATTTATATATTTTCAAATAAAAAACAGTATCAATATCTAATTAGCACTTGGAGTCTGTTTAAAAGTGTGGTTGTGGTTGCTTTTTAAAGTATATTTTATTCAAAAATACATTAAAATGATATTTTTTTTATTTTTTAAAAATTATTTTTGATATCAGCTTATCAAAACGTTCTGAAAACACCAAAAAATATTAATTTAAAACAAAGAAAAAAATAAAAAAATTAATTTTTTTAAAAAAAAACTTTCAAAATACGAAAATTAAACATGATCTTAAACCACAACACGGGAGCTAGACAGAACTCCTGCTTTCTTTCAGGACAGCATAGGGGAAATAATATCCTACTTTCTTTGTTGGGAAGAATACGTGAAGTTGCCTGTGTTCTTTCTTGTAGAAAGCCATGAATTTTGTGAGCCATTCCTTGAAAGGAGGTCTCTTTACATAGCAAAAAAGACAAGAAAGGTAGCGTAGGACGTGAACTCTTTGTTTCTTGGCATTGAATGCGAAGATCTTTTTCGCTATGAACATGAAAGATAATATTTTTTTTCTTGTAAAGGAGAGAACGGTGTGACTCATTACCTCTTGTAGAAAGCAAAAGGGTAATCTAAAGTCATCGTCTTGCATCATCTTCCCATTTGATCAAATATCTTCTGGTTCAAACACAAACCAATTTTCATAGCATATCATTTTCAGATCTTTCTAGCAATTATTACCCAATTAATAAACGAAACAAAACCCCGTGATGCAACTTGTCATTAGCATGGAGAGTTAATTCTCGAAATGTTGAAATCAATTGCTCTCTTCCTATTCGACAAAAATGGCATAATTGAAAACATTTTAGTAACTTGGTTGCAATCATTAACAACCTTGATCGATGTAGCTCTTAAAAAGAATAATTATGGTCTTTTTATATTTTTAAACACTCATAAATCTATTGGAATTATGTTTGTTTTCATGGCGTAATGTAGTAAAATGTAATTTATGTTTTACTCTAATTATATATTTAAAAATATTTAGTTAATCAATGTATATCATAATTCTACTACATAGATCTCATTAAGTTTTTTTAAAAAAAGATTAATTAAAAAAACTATAATTTATAAATTTTATTACACTTATTATTTTCAAATATAATCATAAAAACTACCTAAAAATAATGTATATTAATTCCATAAGGATCTATCTTGATGGTATATAAAGATGAAATGCGTCAATTATATCTTAAATTGATGCTTTCAATTGTGTAACTCAAGAGTGATTAATAGTCAAAGTCAAAATAATAATATAAGATAATGATGTTCTTTGAAGAAAATGTCATCTTGGTTTCTTCGTGAAAATCATTGTGTTGGCCATCTTTCAATTATAGAGCACAAAATTGGGAAAATATCTTGAATTTCAGTCTTGCTCTTGTCAAGAAATTATTTCTGTTAGAATTAAGAGTACATAATTTTTTTTTTTATCCGGGTATCCTTACATTTTTTTAAAGGATAAGATTAATCTCGTTCGGGGTTCGTAGCTGCCCCTCCCAATAAGTGCACTTCCTGAAAATTGAATTTGTGTTCTCATTCTTATAGAGATATAACAGTGTCTTAACCGCTAAACCAACACTTCATTAATGTAGAAGTACATAATTAACTTTGAAATATTATTTTTGTATAATTTATTAGTTTGTTGTAAAATATTTTTCAAGACAAAAAAAATCTGAACACCACGATTTTAATTTTTTATAATTTGAATATAAATAACTTGACAAGAGTCAGATTGCAAATAATCCTACAAAAATAATCAAAGCTTCTTTCCATGAGATGTTTAAATATATATTTTGGAATGAATCGGGGTGAAATAGCAATCACCTCAAAAGGTGAAGGTTTGTAACCTATGCCCTGAAACACAAGTATTCTACTGTTGATTTTGACAAAAAATGAGAACCTTCCTTCCATGAACTTTCGTGAAAAGAAATTTCATGGCAAATAATTCCATGATCATATATATATATATATAAATATAATTCCACAACTAGGATGAATTTACGTGACAAAGGCGATTTTTTTTTCTTGTTCATTAAGCTTTTCCAGAAATTCAAACAATAATGTTCATTATCAAATACTCATTGCATGTATATGTAGCATTATGATTGTCAATAATATTATCCATAATTATATATAAAAACACAATCTATACATTATAAATTTAATTTTTATAGTTAATTCAGTACACAACAGAAATAAGGCTACATTGCTCGACAATCTCTCTATTATTTTTTAAAAGGGACTTGTATCATTTCCATAATATTATTGAGTTATTGAAAATAAAATCTTTGAATGTTTTATTTAAGTTGTGGATATTATAAAAATCTTATATTTGCTAATCCATTAAGATATGATTTTTTAAAAAAAATAGAACATATTTCCTTGAATTATTCTTCAAATCCCTAAAATAGTTCTTCTATTTTTTTCATTTAATATATATATATAAAATTCCCTTTTCCTACCAACAACGACAACAACAAAAGGCATAGCTGTAAGGGCATTTCGTAAATAAGAAAAAGACAGCGTACAAGATTTTTATTTTATGTATCCAATATCCACGATGCCCATAAGAACAACGTTTGGGATAATAGAGTACAGCAATTACAACTGCAACTACAACCTAACCAACTGATTTTCAGCCACGCTTTCTTAGAAAAATCTCTAATTTAACAGCTCTTATTTATACCCTCTCTCTCTCTTCCACCCTCTCTCGGCCCTCAACAACTCCTCCCTAGAACCCCATTAGCCTCCATTTTATCATCTTAGATATATTCCTCATAGTCTTCCACCCCTCTCTAATCCAAGCTTTTTCTCTTTGATTCTCTCTTTCTTCTTCTACTTTTTCTTTTTCTCCTCTCATGTGAGGCGTGTTGTTGTTACTTTGGATTCGCACAAAGACAACAACTAGTTGCCAAAGACTCTAAAAAGTCTTTTTTCTTCTTCTTCCTTTTCTGTCACCAACATAATAATAATAATATTGACCATAACCATGTGTGTAAAGGATGCAGAGCAAGAAATAGAGACCCCAATTGACAATAATAGTAATAGCAACAAGATGCAATCTTGGCCTTTGCATTGTGACCTCTTGCAAACCCGGATGGAGAATTTTGATCAAGACTCTTCTTTGATTTGTTCTAGTGGTGGGATTAGTGTTGCCAACTCTTATCCTGTAAGAATCCTTCTTTCCTTTTCTTAGTTCGGTTTTTCTTCTTCTTCTTTTTTGTTTGTGTTCTGTATTCTGCCGGTTTTTTGTTGGAATTGATTTACTGTTTTCCAAAGTTGGGATTATTTTTTTGTGTTTTTGTCCGTGCATGTTTGTGTTCTGAATTTTGTTATTTCCTTTGAAGACGTGTTTGGTGAGAATTGAGTTGTTGACTCTATGCGATCTGTTCATTAATGCCATGCTTAACTTGATTTTTGTTGATGAATTTGTTTTTGTCTTTTTTTTTCCTCCTAGCTGTTGAAGCTCTTGATGATCCATATTTAGAGTTGCTTTCTAATTTCCTTTTCCTTGTTTGCTCTAAAAGGTTTCAGACTTTTAGCTGGTTGTGTAATTATGAAATTGTTGCTGGTTCATGGTATCCATATTTAGTGTTGCTTTCTAATTTCCTTTTCCTTATTTGATCTAAAACGCTTCCGACTTTTAGCTGGTTGTTTAATTATGAAATTGTTGCTGGTTCATGGATTTTGTGGGCTTTTGGAGATATGTGGATACAATATTTTTCCTGCCTTGATTCTCTGCAGTCTGCACTAAAAATTTTCTTGTTGGTTGCTTCAATGAGCTAGTTACAGTACTATGACTCTTTTATTTTATTTTTTTCACCACCTGCATGGTACTGCTTGCTTTGGTAAATAATTTCTCTTCAATTTTATTCCCTTGACTTATTTACTATTCTGCTTGGACTCATAGTTGTCATGGAGAGATAGATAGATAGATGGTGAAAGAGAGAATCTTTTTACTTCCATTTTCTCCAGTGACTTTGGTATTAATCAAAGAACAGGCTGGTTGTCAATCATTAATCCTGGTTGAACTTTTATTTTTATAGTATCTTGTAAACTGTACGTAGGAACCCTGTCTTGATTCTTAATTATTAACCATTTCATGCCTTTTTATGTCCATAATCTCACTTCTGTTATTTAGAGGTCTTGAATTTGCACTTAATCACAAGTATTATTACAATCCCATATTACTTTCTCTTTGGTGGTGATAACCCAAGACTTGGTATCATCCTTGTTTACTTCATGTTATAGCCTTCTATGGAATATTTATCTTCATCACTATTTGTTCTTCTGCAAATCTCATTTAGTTTTATTTGTTTGTGGTTGCTCTTTCAGCTGGAAAGCATCTGCGAGGATAGAGTGGTCACAGAAAGGAAACAGAATCTGTTAACAGATTTTTTCCCCACCCTTCGCTCAGGAGAATGGTCTGATATTGGCGGTCGGCCTTACATGGAAGACACACACATTTGCATCAGTGACTTGGCTAAGAAGTTTGGTTCCAATTTGCTCATCAGTGAGCATGCTATTTCTTTCTATGGTGTAAGTTATTGTCCAATCTGTTGTTTACCTGCTATTTTAGCTGCTAATGAATTTTATGTTTTTCTGTTGTTTTGGTCCTTGTCAAGCATTATATTTTTAATTGTGCTTTCTGTTCGGTAATGAAAAAAAAAAATCATAGCTTTTGGTCTTCTAGCTCATATGGTAGAAATATTTTAGGATAAGGGCTTCTTTCGCTTCATGATTACCAAACTTCATTGTGGTATACCTTTATAGAGTACCAGGTTGACTTGGAGGACATGAAGTTGTCTTGATCTCACTTTTCTCTCTTTGAACTTATAATGAAGATAACAAGTGTGTAGGTTCTAGAAAGTACTATTTAGTCTAAAATCTAATCAGAGCTTATCACTTTCAATTAATTTAATCTGAGCATCACTTTTAGACTTGAAAATCTGAAGGTGCCACTGTTTTCAATTAGCATGCCTAAAACCTGTGCTTTATATCCTGTATTCTGCCATCATAATTGTGTCTAAAGTAACACTATAAAAGCATCAAGTCCACAAATTGAGTGTGTCTATCAACTTAAGCACTCCCCTGTAACTACAAAGAGGCAAAAGGGACCTGAAGCTTCCTGTGGTTAATGAGTCTTTGATAGCAGTGTTTCCTATATTTAAAGATGTTATGCATTCTGAATAAGGACATCATTCATCAACACTTTCACTCTTTTAGTTGTGCTAGATACTTTAAACTAGAGGGTTATTATCTACACAGGAAAGCAATCATCACCATTTTGATATTTTAAGCATGCAAAACTGACAGTATTAATTTGAGGCTGATGTGGAGCCATTAGCATGACTGGAATCCTTCTTCGGGGTCAATGATCAGATGTTGGTCATGTTTTAAGGAGTAGAAACTACCCATTTATAACACAATTTTTGGGAGCATGGATGAGATTTCCTTTTCCTCTTGGTTAAAAGTGTACATCGTTTGGTGATTAATTGTAACACACAGAAGAGGTCCTGAAGTTATTTTTTTGATAAAGAAAGGAAGTAATACCCTTGCTCTCTAATTCATCTGAGTTGATCCAAAGTTCAAGCATGCTCCTTTGTGCTGATCAGACACCAAGAATAGCTCTCTTACTTTAACTATGCTCGTCTGGAAACAGATAAGATGTAATTGCACTGCATAAATCTTTAGAAAAATAATGCCAACAAGCATATACAAGCAATAATAAATGGGACTTTTTCGTTCTTATTTTGACAATTACATGTACTTTGGAAAACAGGTATTTGATGGGCATGGAGGAAAGAGTGCAGCACATTTTGTCTGTGAACATTTACCAAGAGTCATTGTTGAGGATGCTGATTTCCCTGTAAAACTTGAGAAAGTGGTCGCAAGGTCATTCATTGAGACTGATGCTGCATTTGAAAAGTCATGCTCCCTTGAGTCAGCCCGTTCTTCTGGCACTACTGCACTTACAGCAATGATATTCGGGAGGTGAGTGTTTCCTATCCTATTTAGCGATCAGTCATCTCCTTCCTATGGTTTATTCAGGACTTTCTAGTTCACGCCATCCCTTTTGTTTAGTCCATTTCTGACTTCCAAGATCATCCTGTCCTGGGTAACAGTCCTGAATGAGTTCTAGTAGTTAAGGTAAAAGGCAATGATGACCCGATTATATAGCTTTCTGACCTATCATAAAGATCTGCAATGAGACCTAAGATCTTACCTTGTTAGGAATTGCTCCAAACATTTAGTAATATCATATATTGGCATTCCATTATGTCTTTTGATAAAGTGCATTGCTTGATAAAAAAATGTTTTCATCTTGGACAGGTCATTACTTGTGGCAAATGCTGGTGATTGTCGGGCAGTATTATCACGAGGTGGAGTAGCTAAGGAAATGTCAGAGGATCACAGACCTTGCTGCATTAAAGAAAGGACTAGAATTGAGTCCTTAGGTGGATTCATTGATGATGATTATCTAAATGGTCAGTTAGGTGTTACCCGTGCATTAGGTGATTGGCATCTCGAAGGAATGAAGAAAACAGGTGACAAAAGTGGCCCATTAAGTGCTGAACCAGAACTTAAATTGGTTACGTTGACCAAGGAAGACGAGTTTTTGATAATCGGAAGTGATGGAATATGGGATGTATACTCAAACCAAAATGCAGTAGATTTTGTTAGGAAGAGACTTCAAGAGCACAATGATGTGAAGCAGTGCTGCAGAGAAATGGTTGGGGAAGCAATAAAACGGGGAGCAACCGACAACTTGACCGTTGTAATTGTTAGCTTTCACTTGGAGCCACCGCCACCGGTGGTGGTACAGAGGACAAGATTCAGGCGGAGCATTTCCGCTGAGGGACTTCAGAATCTCAAATGCTTGCTAGAAGGTAATGCTTAAAATCTTTCATTAAAGTTTTCCCCGGTAACGAAGGGTAGAACCTGTCAAATAACAGTGCATAGCTACATTGGTTGTTCTCAAGTTTTATTTGTGTATATTGTATTGTATATAAATTCGTTGGCAAAGAGAAACTGCTTTTTTCTTCCCTCGTATCATTCTTCCTTCATTAATAGGAGTCGTTATACATTTTGCTTTCTTCCTTCTTATTGTCTGCTAGGTTCCATAGGTATCAAGCCAAAATTGTTCTAAATAATGGATATTTGTATGTTTAAGGTAGGGATTGATTTGCTGCAAAAGTAAGCATGCCTTTTAACTGCAAGATTTTACCTCTCAAGTATCCTTTTTAGTTGTTTTACATTAGATAGATACTAAAGAATTCTTCAAGTTTTACATTACATTAACTGCAGAATATTAATGCACACTGTACGCAATTTCTCGGTTTTCATATGTTGCATTTACAATTGTTTTAAAATTTTGATTGTCGTATATATAGTTTCAAACTTTTGATGCTTGGTACCAGTATATAAAATTAAAAAAAAAAAAACCACACCAAACTAAAACGGAAGGATGTGTACTAGACACACATAATATTATCCACTGCAACAGTTAAATTATCATTTTGTTATCCCCCCCCCCCCCGAAAAATCACAAGGTGATGTCTTCTCCCTGGGAAGGCGATGTATGGCAACGGTAATGAAATGGTTTGTCAGTAACGGTGATTTTTTTTTTTTTTATCTTTTCTCTTCACTTGAAACTTGTGTTGGTCATTTAAAATTTCTAAGAATATATTCTCTTATTTATTAAAATTTCAACTTTAATTTTTATATTTTGATTTTAAATTTTTTTCCTTGATTTATTTTTAATTTCAGCATTCAATTCTAGTTTGTGATTTTTTTTTAATTTGATTTTTATTTTTTTAATTGTTTTTTTTTAATTTCAATCTTCAATAAAAAAATTTATAATTGTCTTCTAATTTTTTTTTTAATTTTAATCATTATTTTTTTTAATTGCTACTTTTTGTTTTAAATTATTTTGTATAATTAGTTTTTTTTCTCTAATTTTATCATTTAATATTTGATTGGTTGGGAATTGGGCATCATGATTTTTTTAGGTATGGCGCTTTTATTCTAATGACCTGAGTTACAGGCTTGAAAAGTTAATATGGGTTGATATTATTTATTTATGGGTTGATATCATTTAATATTTTTTTAAATGAGCTTTGTGTTTTGCTTTGTATTTTTTTTCTATATGATTATTCTAATCTCATGACCTGAACCATAGGTTATGTTGTCTTGGCTCTTAATACTCGAGTTACAAGTTTGTCATGCTAATTCGAGTTGTTAATTTTTTTTCTTTGTTTTTATCCAATCTTATCTAATAATTGAGCAGCATCATTAATTTTTTTGCAAATGTTCATTTTTCCTCGGTTATATAATTATTATTTTTTTGTTCTGTTTGCTACTATTATCTTTTGTTTTTTATCTATTTAAATAAATTTCTTTGTTTTTAGAATGGTTGCAGCACTTTAATATCATTTTTTATGAATAAAACAATCCAGTCACAACGGTGTAGCTTCCATGTCTAATGATTCTTAATTTTGCAAATTAAAAGGATGACATCTCAAAGTTGATTCTCACCACAAGCAGGACATTTTGACTTGGAAGCTTCCAAAACTGCCCAACACAAATTCCAACAAGACAAACTAGTATCACAAGTTTGGTTCCTCTATCCTCTGCCTTCACCACATAAAGTTGATTAATTTCTCGTGTTTTTGTGGTGGCATGTTTGAAACATCATGGATAACAGTCTATTGTAACAAAAATCAATTTACTTATCAACCACGTTTAGGAAATCTGTTACTGGTGTGACTTTTCTATCGTTCTTAGATAAATTGGTGTAGAACATGCTTTGCTGGAACTCCTGACTGCCTGATAATAGAGCTCAAATCACTCACAAATGATGCTTGAGAGTTCTTGCACTTTAGTCTGCTTAATGCCCAGCAAATATGCTACAATAAATGGGAACACGCTCGTTAAAAAAACCAAAGAGTTTGTAGCTACGAGGTACTCTCGCATGAGCAAAGGGGGTGACCGGGTGAGGTCTGAGGTCGAGTTTCGTTTTTGTCATTTTTCTTCTTCTTTTCTTGATAAGCCAAAGTAGATCAACAGGAGACACCATGAAAGCAGAAGAAGCCCCCAAGGCGAAACACAGAGCATGAAAAGAAGCAGAGCACTGGCTCCCAAACAGAAAAGGTGAAGACACTGAACATAAACTAGAACAACAGAAAAATTACAGGGCAAGGTAGCTAAAAAATATACTTGTATCCTTCCATGTGAACCTGCTGCATGCGACAGCCATGGTATAACCTCTGGAGCCATGGCTATTTATATCATATACTACGATCTATCGAGGACCAACAGTGACATCCCCAGTGAACATCAAAGCCAAAACTTTGGAAGTTCTGTAGACATCAATTTTAAAGATTTTGCTTCAAGAATAATTTAGCCATTTTACTATATTAAAAAAAAAACATACATGCTCTGCACTCAATCTTATAATGACCATTAAATCTTATAAAAAATCTAATTACCTCCCTCCAATAATAGTAAGATCATTTATTTTTTTAGAAAGTATAAAATGGTAATTACATTATTTGTGAATAGTGATTTATGTCTAGAAATACAAAGAATTTTTTTAGCTATTTCTTATGATAAATAGCTCATGGAGAGATTATTTTGCAAAAGAAAGAAATCTTTCCTAAAAACAATAAAAAAATATTAGGGATATAATAATTTTTTTCGATCCTTTTACCACCAATATGGGATATTCATTTTTTTTTTTTTTTTAGTTACAAAATATCTCTCCTTATTAAGTTCTTTAAAAAAACGTTTTCACATCCATTCGTTAAAAAAAAAAAGTATTTCCTTCCTTGCCAATGAGTAAAAGCCTTCAAGCATATGACAAGTTCATTTTTTTATTACTACGGCGTATTCAACATGGAAAAACTTTTAAAACAATGTTCATGTTGTATTTTTTTTTAGAACATGGTACCGTGGATCTTAACGATTAATCAGACAAACGTACTGTAATTCATCAATGCATTATATGATCAACAATAATGTTAGCAATAAAATATTAATATCATTAGCATTGTTTAAAAACAAAGGAGCCAGGTGAAAAATAATTTATAAGAATTCCCCCACCAATTATTTCTTACAGCTAGTTCAAAGTAATTAGTCTTTTTTTTATCCTTGTCTGTTTAGAACGATGGACTAGCTTTTCCAACGTTTCTTCTGTTTTTTTTTTTTTTCGAGCTGTAAAGAAGATTCTTT
>Ga0307515_10005201_pt1 | contig 26441 bp, 18 predicted proteins | sample 17_EM_MG_FD_194513 | JGI IMG/M metagenome (GOLD analysis project Ga0307515, IMG submission 194513) | Populus trichocarpa ectomycorrhiza microbial communities from riparian zone in the Pacific Northwest, United States - 17_EM | ecosystem: Host-associated > Plants > Roots > Unclassified | place... | reverse complement strand
AAACCACAACGAAAGGCCAGTGACCTTTTACCCGATGGCCCCTTCCGGTCGCCGATAGGGCAAGGAGGATTCAACGCCTATACATGCACAAACAAGACACCTTGGAAAATGGGCAATGACATCGTATCAGCGAACAACTCCATAATAGTAATTCTAAGAAAGGTTTATTTTTATATTTTAAAAATATTTTTATATTTTTATTTATTTTAAATTAATTTATTTTAATATTTTTAAATTTTTTTAATATGTTGATGTTAAAAATAATTTTTTAAAATAAAAAAAATATTATTTTAATATATTTTTAAACAAAAAATACTTTAAAAAATAACTACCAACACAATTTCAAGTAAATTCAATGAAAATACTAATTTTTAACAATTTATTGACTGATTTTCATTTCCGAAAAAGAAAGAAACTATTTCATTCCTTCAAAGCAAGTACAAGTCCTTAACAATATCTCTAACTCTTGTTTAATGTTTTTATTTTATTACAGTCAAGAACAACTAAAACTCAAACACTGTTTAGAGGTATAATATATCAATATACTCCAAAATGTTTGTTTTTTCTTCCAGGATACATGCTAAAAGAAATAATGGAGGTAATTTGATACCATCTCCTGTTTTTTGTGTTTTTTAAAACTATTTATTTTTAATGAGAATATATGAAGAAAAAATCCTGAAACGTGTTTATTTTAAGAAATATAGTAATATATTATTGGTTAAAAATATAAAAAATAATACTGCTATGTAATTTAATCATGACAATGGAGTAGTGGCAACACGACAATAAAATGCATAGCAGCAGTGGTGAAGATGGCAAGGTGATAATTGGTATATCGCTAAAAATAATGATAAATCAAAGTTTATAGTATTTCACAATAATAATGACTGTAGTGAAGAAGTGGTTGATTTTGAAAGTATGGTTGGAGTTATTTTTTAAAGTGTTTTTTACTCTGAAATATATTAAAATAATATTTTTTTTAAAAAAATATTTTTGATATCAGCGCATAAAAATGATTTGAAAACTTTAAAAAAATATTAATTTAAAAAAAAATAAAAAAAATTTAAATTTTTTTAAGATATTTTTAAAACACAAACAATCATACCTAAATAAAAATGACAATTGCTTTAATATGGACGATAATAATAAAGGCGAAGAAGCGAAATGAAAAGGGAGATTATGTTAATTAAAATGGTAATTGAAAATTAGTGATAACGTAACGTATAAAAAGAAAAATTAAAAATTAAAAACTACTTTCTGTTATTTTTTAAAACTTATTTTATTTTTTAAAATTATCCATAGAAAAATAAACACAACAATGCAACAGAATATATTTCTACTTTCTTTTCTTTTTTTAAAAAAACAAAAAACCAAAGCAATATCTAACAAGAACTGGAAAAAAAAAAAAAAGGACTCCTTCAAGAAATCAAGTACGAAGCCCAAGCCCAGTAAAATTGGGTCTCTACAAAGCAAAGCAATTAAAATAAAAAGGGAGAAATTTCGCCGCCTCTCAGCCACTTCCTGAGTTGTTAGCCCTCCTGCTAAAACCTCAGCCTCTCTCTTTCTCTCTCTAAAACCCTTCCCCTCCCCTCCCTCTCTCTCCACATTTCTACTAACATATACTTGCACACGCTCACCACCACCAACAATATACCCACGTGTGTATCTGCTTGCTGATATAGAGCTACGATTTGTTCAAGCTTTTTTCGTCACTTAATTGGTAATAATAATAATCAATGAAGTTCGAGTGTTTTTGTGTTCTGGTTCCTTTCCTTTGCATTTTGCATGTTTTTCCACGAACCCTTTTTCTTTTATTGGTCGTGATTTGTTTGATATTTCTGTGTGTAGAATTAGTGTTTAGAGGGTAAAGTTTTGATTTCTGGTTACGGAATTTGATTATTTTAATTCTTAATGTAACCTGAAATCTGTTGTATGTATTATCGGGCTGTGAATTAATTGATTTTTATGTTTATCGACACGGGGGTGGGATTGTGGCGTTTCTTAAAACCGGTCTCACAGTTTTAATCTGAAAGTGAAAATAGAATCATCAAAGTGAGTTGATGCCACAGGATTAAAGTTTGTTTACGAGTGTCTGTTGCTTCTGCGATAGACACTGTAACTTAATGGCTGCTTTAGTTCATTTTTTAATGATTGAAACTTGAAAGTGCCTTTTGGCTTTTAAGCTACAAGGTTTGAAACTGATCGAGTGCGTCTCTGTTGAGTTGGTAATCTTGTTCTCTGGCTCTACATCAGAAGCTTTCCAAGATAAGTAAGTGGGGGAATATTGAAAGTCTCACATCACTGTTTTCTAAATGAAATATGCATTCATTTATATGCCAGAGTACTTACAGATGCGCACACACAGACATATCAATGAATGACTGCATTCTCTTGTGGGTATTCTGACTCTTTGATATACTGATAGTGTTTCCATTTATCGCTGAACCGGATAGTTTCTTTTTGAAAGCTAGTGAACCCTGTTAAAGTTTTTGACCTAGGAGGTGAGAATGGCTGGGAAATCTAATAAAGGGAGGAACCGGAGAGGATCCAATAGCACAACAAATTCTTCAGAGCCAACAGCGTCATCTGATGCTCCTGTGAAAGATGACATAACCGCTTCTGAAGCTGCTTCAGAAGTTGGTGTAGCTATTGTTAATGGAGCACCAGCTGGGGGTGAACCTGCTAATGGCACCTCAGAGATAAAGGAGTCTGAAACAGCAAATTCTACGAGTGAAGCAAAGCAAGGTTGCCTTCATGATAGTTATTTTTTGCTTTCCAAAATCTCATTGCTTTCCACCAATAGCTTGGTTTTGTAACATTACTATTTATGTGCCAACCCAACTTAGCAAAATGACCATGCCAATCATTTGTTGAACTTGAACGTAATTAAATGCTGCATTGCTGGTTTGTAATCTTTGTCTTATGTTTTGTCACACCTCTCATGTTGTGTTTTCCCTGTGAGCGCAGGTGATCTTCATCTTTACCCCGTCTCTGTCAAAACACAAAGTAGCGAGAAGCTTGAGTTACAAGTGAGCTAAGTTGTTCATTAAAATAATGTTATTGTTTGACAATTTCAATGGGAATGATACTTGTGCATTTGATTTACCCTCACAGTACCTTTTTTTCTGTCCCCATTCTGCAACACAAGTTTTTTTTGTCAACAAACTAATTACCTCTAGTTTTAAACATGCTCTTTCTCTTGGCACGCCATTTGCTTATTCACGTCAATCAAATGATAAATAATAAACAATCGCAGTTGAACCCAGGAGATTCCGTCATGGATGTAAGACAATTCCTTCTCGATGCTCCCGAAACATGTTTCTTTACATGCTATGACTTGTTGCTGCACACAAAGGATGGTTCAACTCTTCAAATAGAAGATTATAATGAAATATCTGAAGTAGCTGACATTACTTCTGGTGGTTGCTCCTTGGAGATGGTTGCTGGTCTGTTAGCATTACTTGTTCTTTTGGTAGTAGAGATCCATTTATGGACACTTCTAACATGGAAACTTTATTGGCAGCACCTTATGATGATAGATCGATCAGGGCTCATGTTCACCGCACAAGAGAATTGCTTTCACTTTCTACACTTCATGCTTCATTATCAACGTCCCTTGCTTTAGAGTACGAAAAAGCACAAAACAAAGCTCTTGGTTCAGGTGGCTTGTGATATTCATCCTACAATCATTCTCCTCTAATTATTTATGAAGTAGTTCTTAACACTTCATTTAATGCCAAAGATGTTTATACAGTGCATTTCACTTTAATGTAGATACTGGAAAAACTGAGGTCCCTGAGCTTGATGGTATGGGATTTATGGAGGATGTTGCAGGTTCGGTTGGTAAATTGTTGTCATTCCCAGCAAAGGAGATCATGTGTGTGGACAGTATTATATTTTCATCCTTCAATCCTCCCCCAAGCCATAGAAGGTTTGGCCCTCTCACTCTTTCTCCTCTTTGACTATTGCGCAAATAATTTGACATTTCCCTTGGAATGTGTTTTGGCAAAATAATGTTTTCTTGGTTGCCTCTCCAGGCTCGTTGGGGATTTGATTTATTTGGATGTAATAACATTGGAGGGTAACAAATATTGTATTACTGGAACCACAAAGATGTTCTATGTCAATTCAAGCACAGGGAATGTCCTTGACCCAAGGCCAAGTAAAGCTACCTCTGAAGCAACTACCCTTGTTGGACTCCTGCAGAGAATCAGTCCCAAGTTCAAAAAAGGTAAAGGGAGGTGATTCAGAATTTATGGTTTATTGGGGCTTGAAGTAGATTTCTTAGTGCTGACTTTTGAATGATATGTTTCCCCACGTGTTCCTGTTTTGAAGCTCTTCGTGAAATTTTGGAGCATAAGGGCTCTGCACACCCTTTTGAAAATGTTCAATCTCTCCTGCCACCTTGTTCATGGCTAGGATTATACCCAGTTCCTGGTAAGTGTAACTTTGAATATTCGTGCAATTTAGTCCTCATGAAGTTGCGAAACCTTGCTGTGTTAACTTGAATGAACTCCTTTTCCTTGCAATTTCTAGAATAAATCAACTCAATGTATTTTGGCTTCTTCGAGATAAGGCCTGAGCTGTAATTCTAATTTTGATTAGATTTTTTTTCGTTGCTCACTCTCAAACTCGTCCAGTGCCATCCAAGCTTCAAACTCTTCCTTCATTTATATCATTCTTTTGTTCATTTAGTAACGCGGGGGGAGGGTGTTATGGTGGTGTAGCTACATTGAAAACATTGCAGTGCAAGAAATGGGAGGGATGATTAGAGAACAGAGAGATGAAAAAAGGCAATTGAAGAGAGAAAATTGAAAGGAGGAATTGTAGTTCGAGGAGAAGAGAGCTTTTCTTCAGAGTCTGATCAGTTTTCACCCACTTGGGAGCCATCCTGTTTTACAGCAACAAGTCTTTTCAAGCTTAACAGAAATAACAACCAAAAGGAATCAGATAAAATCAACCTTGCCCTGTATCTCCTTACACTTCTTTTATCAGTCTTTATTTGTTATTCCTACCATAATTTTTAGATAATGCTTTTCTTAATAGATTAAATTTGGAAAAAAATTACTTATTTAGGTCCCATGTGATTTTGTCTTCTTTCAGGCCTGAAATGTAAGAACAGTCTGCTACAACTAATTGATTGTTCTGGAAAAGTTTTTGTTTTGAGAAGATAATTAGAACTTCATTTAGTGGTGAAATTTTATAATAAATATATTGACATGTGCTACTAAAATGAAGATCAAAACAAAACAAAGAAAATGGTTTTGAAGTACCAATTCAAGGCACTGCAGCATGTTATAGATAGCATGGAAGAAATATGCACCTTCATATGAATCGGCTACTATCCATAAGAATGACAAATCTGTGGAACTTCTAGGTTCGTTTGACATTTCACCCTTATGAGATTCATGTTTTTTTGTCAGACCACAGACGTGATGCGGCCAGAGCAGAGGATGCACTGACTCTTTCATATGGTAGTGAGCTGATTGGCATGCAAAGAGATTGGAATGAGGAGTTGCAATCCTGTCGGGAGTTTCCCCATTCAGCTCCTCAGGAAAGGTATATTTGTCATCTGTTCTAGCAACTTTATAAAGTTATGCATGTTGTGTGCTGTTTTGTTTCTTCAACGTACAATTCCTTTATATAATTTCATCCCCTATCCCTTATCAGGAATTTTTTGTTGCAGGATTTTGCGTGATAGGGCTCTCTACAAAGTAACTTCGGACTTTGTTGATGCAGCAGTTAAAGGTGCTATTGGAGTCATCAACAGATGTATTCCCCCCATAAATCCAACTGATCCAGAGTGCTTTCATATGTTAGTGGGACCTTTAAAAATTCTGAATTTCTATTCCATCCTCATGAGAAGTCAATGCTATTTTTCTTTGGTTGAGCATTGCATGATATAATTCTGCATCATTTTTTTTTTTAATGGTGATGGGCTATGCTAGCCAAAATGCTATTTCTTTGAGAGGTTTGTGATCATCATTAAACCTTTTCATAATAGCTTGTTCTTGTTTATTCTTATTCTAGGTATGTTCACAACAATATATTCTTCAGTTTTGCTGTGGACGTGGACCTTGAACAGCTCTCCAAGAAATGTAATTCAGATACTAGTTCAAAGACAGAGAACACCAGTTCTTCAATTAATTCATCTGAAAAGGTCACCAGCGATTTGCATGGGGATGGTGGAATTGCCAATGGGGTGAAATCTGATGGATCAACCGTTGAAGTGGTGGAATTGCATCCCGAGTCATCTTCTGAGCCGCAGTTGGCTGAGAGTGAACAAGCTACATATGCGTCGGCAAATAATGATCTGAAAGGCACCAAAGCCTACCAGGAAGCTGATGTCCCTGGTTTATATAATCTTGCCATGGCCATAATTGATTACAGGGGTCACAGAGTGGTAGCCCAGGTTTGTATCATAGATGCGACTCACACTCACACTCACACTCACACTCACACTCACGCTCACAACCACAACCACATATACAGAAACACAAACTCGCGTGTGACACTTTAGTCTAACATGTATGCATCTAGTTATCATTGAAATTCTTTTAAAAAGGAATGCAATTTTAGGCAAATTGCCCTTTTTTGTTGCTCGACAATATTGGTAGTCTCCTTTTCCTTTGTCAGCATAAGTTATTTTACAACTTGTTTGCTAATAAAGACTGCTTATCTCTGATATTAGGGGAAAAAAGAACAATATTGCAAATCCTACTCCATGTTGTGTTCCCTATTGCATTGAACTCCTTGCCTCACTTGACAGCCAGTAGTCATTTTTCTTATTCCTGTCTTTTCTTTCTTAGACTTATTTTTAATGTTTTTGGACATATTATCATCCCACTCTTTTGAATTTTGTTGTAGAGTGTCTTACCTGGCATTCTTCAAGGGGATAAATCAGACTCTCTTCTATATGGTTCTGTTGATAATGGAAAGAAAATATGCTGGAATGAAGATTTTCATTCTAAGGTGAGAAAGAATTTAAGTTATCATGTTATGGGTTGATGGTGATGCAAACATTAATTGAGAATATCTTATATTCAAGGTAGATAGTTTTGTTAATGTTTGTTAATATAAACATCAGCATGTTCTTAGATGTGTATATGAGACACTTATTCATTAAGTACTGATCTTTGTGTGTCTCAGGTAGTGGAAGCTGCTAAACGCCTTCATCTAAAGGAACACACTGTCCTAGATGGATCCGGGGATGCTTTCAAATTAGCTGCTCCAGTAGAATGCAAGGGCATTGTAGGTAGTGATGACAGGTGAGGTGATTGTTTTATTGGGTTATTATCTTTTTAAGTTCTCTTCACTTCTATCATTTTGTAGCCCTTTCTCTTTGTCATCTCTATTGCCTTTGTTTGTTATAGTATACTTAGGCTTGACACTTATAAGGTGACTGGCATCAGTCTGAGAACTGCCTTACTTGACTGCTGATCATTCCGTAGTTGTGTTCTTTTCTCACTAAAACATGAAATGAAAATCAAAGAAATAAATCAGCATCTGCATTGCTGTATACTTCTGTATATTTAATTAACTTTCAGCATCAAACTGCTGTTGGTGTGGAGTGAGGCAGTATCACATTATTATCATCCCCATAGTATTTAATCTTTCTATGCTATTCTTCACCATGTTATTATATGGGTCTTTTGTTTCTTCTATCCAGGCATTATCTACTAGACTTGATGAGAGCAACTCCTCGTGATGCAAACTATACTGGACCTGGCTCGCGGTTTTGCATATTGAGACCAGAATTAATTTCTGCCTTCTGTCAGGTATGTTCTTATAGACAAAATTATGTAATCTTGGGCTTGTTTGCTCATGTTCTTTATTTTTTATTGGAGAAGGCTGAAGCTGTGGCAAGATTGAAGAGTAGACCAAAATCCGAGGGAGGGGCTCACGTGGCTGCAGATTCTACAGAAGTTACTACTGGTGATGAGCAAGTTAAACCTGAGGAAGCTGCAGCTTCCATCAACAATCAAGTAAGCATTGTTTGCTAACCTTTTTCTCACTTCTGGCTCCATGCTTAAGCTAGCATAAATTGCACTCCATGAGGTTCATGGGATTGAAAAGTGTGCACGTGTGGAGTAATCTGGAGGGTTCCTGTGCAATTGAAATGTTTGTTTTTATTATGGTTGTAAATGCTGCAACATGGCATGATTGTGCCCGAGTGTGGAAATTCTCTTATTATATCTGAAGCAATACATGGTTACAGTAATATGTTCAATTAGGTAACATATGGTTACGGATTTCTTTGGAGGGCAAGTGTAAACTAAATTTTGCAATAAATGCCAAGTGATTTATTGTGATATGTATATGAACTTAACTTTCCCACAATTGTGTGAGCAACCATTTGAATCATGTGGCTCTTTGCATTGGTCACAGGAGATTGCTAAAGAAGGGAAAGCTGACACTATAGAAGAAAGTGCTCCTGCTCTTGCTGGAAGCTCTGAATCTTGTGAAGAAATACTTTTTAACCCTAATGTTTTTACCGAGTTCAAGTTGTCTGGTGATCCGGAGGTGAACATCTAACCTTTCAGTTTTCTTTTTGTAAATCTCATTGAAGTATCCATTTGAATTTGCTCGGTTTCTGAGTAGTGAACAAATATCTTGGTTACCAATCATGGCCCAAAAGCTGTTGCGGTAGCCACACAGTAACACCAACCAGCTAGGAGTTCATAGTTCTATTTTCATTTCCATTTATCAGGAGATTGCAGCAGATGAAGAAAATGTGAAGAAAGTGGGTTCATATCTTGCAAATACTGTGCTTCCAAAGTTCATCCAAGATCTTTGCACACTTGAAGTCTCGCCCATGGATGGACAGACTCTTACCGAAGCACTACATGCTCATGGAATTAATGTTCGCTACATGGGAAAGGTAAGCATATACGTTTATTTAATGCTCTCTGGCAATTTGAGGTGCTAAGATTCCAACACAATTATTTTGTTAACTGACAAGTTTTGTAGTTCAACTTCAATTAGTGATCATGGAAGTCACTCTTGTCTATTATTTAATGTGTGTTCTGTTGGGTAGCATTTGACACAAATCGATGATTTCTTCAGGTAGCTGAAGGGATAAAACACTTACCTCATCTATGGGATCTTTGTTCCAATGAGATTGTTGTCCGGTCTGCAAAGCACATCCTCAAGGTGATCACCTTTAACTGACCTCCTTAAATGTCACAGATTGCTTTGGAATTTTCTTACATTTCTTTGTTCTATTTTTCGAATAACTTTTGAAGGTCTTTAAATTAATACAATACGTATTACATGTGCATGTTGACAGCATTTTCTGTTGTGTCTTGGCAAATGGGCTGCCCAGTTTCCTTAGAGAGGCATTTTGTACTTCTCTGAAGTGTTTTTTAGGATTTTATTGTTCCAGTTAATCACTAGTTAGATGATATCTGAAACTTCTAATCATGGAATTATTTAGTCAGTCCAGGTCAGGCATCTAACCTTCAAGTGATTAAGTTGCTTGTGCAAACCTGTTTGGGACCCGAAGTAGCTCTGACACATTCTTTTCTAATGAATTATATTTGCGTCCACCATTAATTGGCAATAGATCTTTGATGCAAATTGTGGAACAATGCTATATGTTCTGTACTGAAGAACACAACCTGGATGCATTCCAAAAAAAAAAATACCACAATTAGATCATTGGAGGGTTCACTGATTTAATGGCTGAATTTTTTCGTGACTCCAATTTGAGGAGTCTCCGGTAGACTGGGCTTATTCTTAATTGCATCTCATTTGATATTCAAATTTAACTTCCCTTTTCTAGTTATGGGGATTGGTGGCTGTTTTGGTGCTATCAATTTTATCATACATGGGAAAGTGCAACCAGCTCTTATTGTGTGTAATCATAATAAGAAATTCTGATTTTTTTATTGGCATTTGCAGAGGGTGCTTAATATGAAAAAGTGCATGCGCACAGACAAATATATTGTCCTTTAAACTTTTGCGTCTGGTACTAAGTAATTGTCTCTCCCACCATTTTTCTGGTGATGCAGGATCTTCTCAGGGATACAGATGATAATGATCTAGGGCCAGCAATTTCTCATTTTTTCAACTGTTTCTTTGGAACTTGTCAAGCTGTTGGCATAAAAGTTTCAGCTAATGGTCCGCATTCAAGAGCAGCAAAGAAAGTATGTCCACAAAAGATTAATAGTCATAGTTTTTTGGTTACTGTATTATGCATTATATTTGGTTCTAAGATGTTATCAGCTACTTCTCAAGGCCCCATGTGCTATGTTGACCATACCATGTCACAGATTTGATAGGTCAAATCTCACAGGGAGAGGAAGAGTTGTCTAAAAGTTGAAATATGTTTAATGCTATAGAGACTCTCTCACATCATTGTTTATTTGACTGGTTTCTTATTTTGAAACACTTACAGGAACAATCTGGCAATCAGTCGTCAGGAAAATCCTCTAGGGGACAAACAAGGTGGAAAGGAGCATCTGCAAGAAAGAACCAATCCTCATATATGAATGTTAGCTCAGAAACTCTATGGTCTGACATTCAGGAACTTGCAGAGCTCAAATATCAGGTATCTTATTCCATTACGTGGGGTATATGCACTACAGGAATAATCAGAGATTCTCTGGAAGTTGAATTAGTCCATTTTATTACATTGCTATCTATTTGTCATATGGGAAACATTGCTACCATATCATTTGTGTGGGGTCCCTTATTCTATTGCCTCTGCTAAAATAAAACATTTAAGTGATCTTCTGCACTGTAGCATATCCTGAATCTAATGTTCTTCTGTGTTTAGTTTGAGTTACCAGAGGATGCGAGGTCACAAGTGAAGAAAGTCTCGGTTATTCGGAATCTGTGCCAAAAGGTCAGCTTCAGTTCCTATCTCATCCATTTATATTGATACAACTGTATTTGTATTTTTGGAGTTTTCACAATGATTGATTTGTGGTCAATGTCTTTCTCATCCTGTGATGCCTGGAACAGTGCTTTTTAAAAAAGTATATGTTCAGCAGTGGCCATAAATACCCATGCTACTTATTTCCTCAACCAATCTGACTGTTGTTTCCTTTTTACTGTTTTCTTGAAAAAAAAAAAAAAAGAGCTCGTGTTTGCCTTTTTGGATGCTATTTGTAATTATATTCTGGTAGTTCAGAATAGACCAATGAATTTCTTTTTGGCTTGTGGTTGACATTCTAAATGGTTAATAATTTTTCTTTTTGTGGTTTCCATAACAGATGGGCATTACCATCGCAGCTCGCAAATATGATCTCAATGCTGCAATGCCATTCCAACTGTCAGATATCTTGAATCTCCAACCCGTGGTAAAGCATTCGGTTCCTCTATGTTCAGAAGCTAAGGATATTGTGGAAACCGGAAAGGTTCAACTAGCTGAGGTATGCCCTAGACATGCTCATTAGTGATCTCACATGACCATACCGTGTTGATCATCAAGAATTAAAATTTGTTATTGGATAATGTTTCTTCTAGGACAGGTATAGGTTTCAGCTTCAAATTTTATTTTTGGTAAAGACAGTATCTGCAAAATTGGAGTATCATTCATGGGTAGCACTATTTTCAAGTAGAATAGCCTTTCACGTTGGCAAGTTGCAAGTCTATCATATGATCTTTGACTTTGTGGAATGTAAAAACATGTTGGAGTATATGCTATTTGTTTCTTGAACTACATTAGATGGTTATTACGTACTGTTTCTTTCTTTTGCTTCAGGGGATGCTTAGTGAAGCCTACACGTCATTTTCCGATGCATTTTCCATTCTTCAACAGGTCTGTCATTCTTTTTTTCTTCATTCAGTTAGGAAGTGTCTGAGATACATATCTTGACCATTTTGTATCGTGTTTTAGGTGACTGGTCCAATGCATCGGGAGGTTGCCAACTGTTGTCGGTAGGCATCATAACTCAATAACCAAACTATGCTGGGTTTCTGATTCTGTTTCCTAGGAACATGTAAAATTATGCTTATTTTAACTATTTCAGGTATAAATTAAAACTGCAATGTCATCTACAATAATTCGACCAACTTCAAATTCTGGTTACAAAGCGGTTCTCTGTTAATTTCATTTGCACTTGACCTCAAATTTTCAGGTACCTGGCCATGGTTTTGTATCATGCTGGTGATATGGCTGGAGCAATCATCCAACAGCACAAGGAGTTGATCATAAATGAACGTTGCCTGGGATTAGACCACCCCGACACTGCCCACAGGCATTATTTCCTTGTCACTGTGTCCTTGACATTAAGTTCCTTTTCTTTGGTGGTGTTATTTTGCTATGCACTGACAATTGTCTGGCATAATCTGCATTCTTGATCTTTGAAAATTGAGATATCTTTGTTTAAATTGCTGTAATTAACAGTTATGGAAACATGGCTCTCTTTTAAAATTCGGTAGGTTGAATTGCTGGCTCACTGTGTGTTTTGCAATTATGCAGTTATGGAAACATGGCTCTCTTTTACCATGGACTAAACCAAACAGAACTTGCACTGCGACATATGTCCCGTGCGCTGCTCTTACTGAGTTTGTCTTCTGGGCCAGACCACCCTGATGTGGCTGCAACCTTCATTAATGTTGCAATGATGTACCAGGACATTGGAAAGATGAATACAGCTCTTCGCTATCTGCAAGAGGCCTTGAAAAAGAACGAGAGGCTTTTAGGAGAGGAACATATTCAAACTGCTGTATGCTACCATGCTCTTGCAATTGCATTTAACTGTATGGGCGCGTTCAAGCTATCACACCAGGCATGTTTTTGCATGACATTTCTTTAGCATTAATTTATTCTGATATAAAGGAAATACACATTACTGAATTAGCTTTTTCTTGTGCACAGCATGAGAAGAAAACCTATGACATACTTGTCAAACAGCTTGGTGAGGAGGACTCAAGGACTCGAGACTCCCAAAACTGGATGAAGACATTTAAGATGCGAGAACTGCAGGTTGATGCATAGTGTTACAAAAATGTTCTCATTTTTCTGTCTCTCAAGTTTTCTGAATTTCTAATTTTTCTTTTACTGATGAATGCACAGAAGCAGAAAGGTCAGGCATTGAATGCAGCTTCTGCTCAAAAGGCGATCGATATATTGAAGGCAAGTGTTATTTACTTTTTCTTTGATTAAATCTGATATGATTAATTGATATATGGATATGGGCATTTTGTTATTCTGTGCTTGTGGAAATGGTTCCCCATAACAATGCAGGCATTAAGCGTGCCCAAGTAGTTGTGCTGAAAAACCTTGTGTGTTCTTTCATCTCTCTTTGTTTTTCTGATGCATCTTTAATTACATGAATAAATTTAATTAACTAGATGTAACTGTCTGTAAATATGGCATGTCCAAGTATATGTTTCTGAAGTCTCTTATGTAACTGTCTGCTGGTGTCTATTGATGATCGGATTTTCTGACATTGATTTGTGTGGCAGGCTAATCCTGACCTGTTGCATGCATTCCAAGCTGCTGCGGTTGCTGGAGGATCTGGATCTGGGAGTACCAGTGGTTCCATGAACAAATCCCTTAATGCAGCCATTGTTGGTGAGACACTTCCACGGGGAAGGGGAGTAGATGAACGAGCTGCTCGTGCAGCAGCAGAAGTTAGGAAGAAAGCAGCTGCTAGGGGGCTCTTGACTCGTCCACATGGTGTTCCTGTTCAAGCTTTGCCACCTCTCACTCAGCTCCTCAACATCATTAATTCAGGGGCAACTCCAGATACAGTCAACAACGAGGAAGCAGCAGGTGGAGTGGAGGAAACTAATGGACAATCTTCTAATGACCCAGTAGATACTCAAAAAGACCAAACATCAGGAGGGCAAGATCAGGCTCCTGTTGGATTGGGCAAAGGCTTAGCATCATTAGATGCCAAGAAACAGAAAGCCAAAGCCAAAGTTGCAGCTTAAAGTTTAGAGGCCGAGATTGGATTGATTGGTAGCAAGGCTTAAACTTCTTGCCATCTGTGGGAGAGGCAACATTTCTTAATGAATTTCAGTGGTGACCAGCCATCTACTACTCTTAAGAAACAGGAGGTACTGAGGCGTGCCAAAGAAACCATCTGTATTCCTCTATTTGCCCAGTAAGCAAGCTCTTAGATATAATCGAGGTAGCGCGCATGGGTATCGTGAGGTGTGTGACATGTTCTCATGTAGGCACACCAAATAAATTGGTGATTAATTTTCCAGCCAGTTAGTTCTGTAACTTCAACTCAAAATTAGTTTTGTAGTTGATTTTGTAGGCATTTTTGTTTTGATTCAGTTCTTGAATTCTTTTTTTTTTTTTTTGATATTTTAAATTTATGTTGTTTTCAATGGTGGCTTGCTATTGGCTCCTTTGTTTTGTAAGGGACAAGGGATTGTTACTGATTTCACATGTCAGTGAAAATATTTTTTCTTGTGCTTTAGTAGCCTTTTAATGGAAATTAACAGAGGCCATTGCTGTTGCTGCACTGAAATATTGAAAGATTAATAGCCCGCAGCTAATTTTTTTATTACATACATTTGTATATATATAATTTTTTTCATAATTACCGTAACTTTTCCCAAGTATTATGAAACTTCGAGATCAACTAAAAGTTCTAAAATTTAACAGTTTTACTGTAACAATAATATTCATTTGAGCAAGAGAAAACAACTCAAATCACGTGTGTAACGCATGGCATACCTAAACCTATTATTTACACCCTTTAGTTTTAGATTTAATATGACCATATAATATTAAATCAAATAAAAAAAACAAATATGACCGTATAGAGCGGGACTCACAAGAGATGAATTCATGTGCCTGGCGCTTTGACTTGAACTTGATATCTGGCCTTTTGGTTTCCTGAAACGATCTTGCTGCGTTGCTGCTCTGCAAAATCTAACTCTCTTCTCTACAACGCAACAAGCAAAAGATGTTGGGTGGGAAGTGTTCTCGTGCTTGGGAGCGGTGTCAAACTTTTGTCAAACGTCATGGTTTCGTTGAAACCCTTGCAAACTGCCAGCGGGTAACATCCAGCTGAATTGAATTGGACGCAGGCAACAGCTAGCAAGGGCATGGGCTCGTTTTACCACCCCACCAGGCTGGCGATGCACTAAGGTGCCTTCATGCAATCTATCATCGGCTCTGAAGGCAGTTTCTCTGATAACTCAGGCAACGCCCCTCGTATTGGAATTTCTCCCAGTTCTCTTCTAATAAAAGATCCATCCTCTCATGGCTGGCTATCAGGCAAAATATGCGAAGAGCACCAGATGAAAATTCCAATACCTGGTTTTTCGCTGTTCTTCGAGATTTTTCTTTTCCCAGGCCTAGATTTGATGAATGACAATTAAGAAAGGGAACGCAGAGTAGTTTAGCAAAAGTCTTCAGCAGTTCTTTGGAAAACTAAAGTTAAAAAAAACGACTCGAATTCTAAAAACATATCGTTAAGTTCCCTAAGGTTTTCATTTACAATTTTTTCATTGTTTTTCAAATGATAAAAAAATCAAATGATACAAAATTTTTCTTTGATATACAAATACTATTTTGTAATGTAAGACTTAAGTTTTTTTTTTCTTTTTTACATTTTCATATCTTGTTAGCGTCATAATTTCATTTTTTATTATAAATCTAGTGTACTTTTTTTAGTTCATAAATATACCATTTTTTATGATAATTTTTAAATTGATCGGAAAAAAATAAATAGATTATCACAAATATAAAATATTAAAATAACTATTATAAATTATAACTTTGATTCTTTATGAAAATACTAATAATAAAGTTTTTTTTCCGGTGAAAAAAATTCTTCTTCATTCTCAACAAATAAACATTTTTTTTTTAATTTTTATATAAAAAAAAAAGTGAAGAAAGCTATATAAAAAAAAGGGAGCTTTTCTGTCACAGAAAAACCTCTCATTACAAACAGATAACCCATTTAATCTCCTAATGAAGCCAGAATTAAATTATCCCAACAGCTGAATCTTATCACTTACTATGCAGAAGAGCAGGCAAAGATGCAGCTAGATACATTTACACAACATAAAAATGGGTTCCCTAACAACGAATAGCAAAAATAATTGGCAACGCCAAATTAGAACAAGCAGGGCGCTATAAAATCAGACAAACCAGTCCTGTTATATCTACCACCAAACCCACACAACGTGCAATCTATGCTCGATGAAGGTGTGTTCCATTTCTTATTGAATTGCGAAAAAGTTGAAATTAGCAAGTGGGAAATAATTCAAGAATTAAACCTTTCGGAGAACGTGCAGCTGATGATAACGCATTTTCCAAACAGGAAAAAAATAGCCTTCATTTTCTCAAGACCATATCCGTCAGAACAAACGAGTTTCTATCACAGATAAGTAAACGGGGAGTAGAATACTCTCAAGTCTCAGCTTCAAAAGGTCAACGATGTTAACATGTAAAATATAAATCAGCAAGTGTTTCCACAAGCTTGACATCTATTTAATGAAATGCCGAATCCATAGGTTCACCCACATAACAATCATTGCAGTAATTCATCCAAAAAAGAACCAACCATTGTAGTACAAAGTATAATTATATACAAAACTAAGCTATTGAAATTGAAAGCGATCATTTTGTCTCAGATGGGGTATCATGCGATGGTTGATTTGGTGGGGAAAAATGTAACCTTCCAGGATAAATAAGAAGTCAGACCCATCTCAACATTTCTCCTACAAAACTCTGAAACAGGTCGGTTATTACAATTGATCTTTTTCCTATTCTTTATCATTCTCTTTTGTTGAATAATCTTCTTCTAAGCAATAATATGGGACGATCACGAGAAAAATATTACCATGGCCTCACCCAGATGCTCCAGCAGCACGTTTGTCACATTCACCTTGTTCTTCTTTGGCAAACTCCTCAATCAATTCACGCTGTCTTGGGGTCAAAGTCCTGTAGCAAACATATTTTCTGTAAGGCATTGTCTATAACATAAGGAACTATCCGGCCAAATAGATGGCTATATTTACAATATATATTGTGTTAGTCCATATGAACCCTTTGTGGATTATGGGCAAAACACAATGACATGGGATAATCACCAGCAAATATCTTTTTTGAAGAAAACATCTCGACATATCATTCATCCATTTCTGGTAGTAGTGGACAGGCAGCAAATACATATAAAAGTTAAGCATAGTGAAATAAACTGACAAAGGAAAGAAAACTCACGTTGGAATTTTGACATTGAAGTGCACAAACTGATCACCAAATGAGTAAGAGGCCCGTGCTTTAATCCCTGTCAGAAAACACCAAGAAGTTCTTCCTTTATTTCAGACAAAGGCAGAGTAGTAGAGACCTACCAAAGAATACAAAACACACAGCACAACTGCACATATGAAGGAATAAAGAACATCACTGAGAAACACAACAAAAACTGCTGAGGCTTTTCCAAATTTATCGTCATTAATTCCATATTTTACAAAAAATTACAGCAGATTTGAATAAGATGTGAAAAGAGGAAACAAAGGCCAGTTTAAAAAATTGGAGTGCAAGTACAAGAAGCCTCAGCAGGGAGTAGTAAAAATTGTTTTCCACAATATTCTAGTTATCCCTCATCATATTGAATACCAAAATGTGCATAAATCTATATATCTTAGGATTATGGCTTCATATAGGGAGTAGTAATTAACCACAAGACCACAAAACTCATATCTTGTAAAGCAAGAGAAAGAAGAAATATATATGCATGTGCGCATGTGTCTGTCATCAGTTATCAACGTGAAACATCTACTAAAAAGGGAATGCATAAAAAACAAAAACCACATGCTTGAAGTATAGATAACCAGAAAACCTTGAGCAGACATATAGCAAAGTAAGATATCTAAGGCAGGAGTAAGGAGAGCAAAAATTGCATTCATCTCACCTTTATTCTTCAGAACCACCTTCTGACCAGGTTGGGTGCCAGGGCGGACCTGAAAATATAAAACATGTTAAGGTGAACAATGACTTGATTTATTTTTTAGCATAATCAAATCAAGCAAAAAGATTACAACCTTGAGTACAACATCTCCTGTGAGAGTTGGAACTTGGATGGTTCCCCCCAAAATTGCCTGCAAAAGAGTAATCGAATTAACTTTTGCATCTGGCATGGATGCTAAATGGGATTTTATGTTCCGACTTGTGACTTAGGTATATAACAAAAAAAGCTGCAAGATTTATATGTTTTAACAAGAAGACCATCTGAACTGAGTACTACATTTTGTTTAACAAGTATACAAATAAAGCATTACCCATAACTTAAAATAATGAAAGAATTTGTAAATGAGAACCTTGAAATGCACTGAAACACATAGATAACAGGAATGAATTCTGTTCATTAGAATCTTAGTGTTTTTCTACAACCATGAAAAAAAAAAGTTTTTACCTGGGTAATGCCTAGAACAGCATCAACATGAATGTTAGAGCCTTCTCTTCGGAAAACAGGGTCTTCCCGGACCTGTGGAGGAGGGAGGAGGAAATTCATAATGACTTCAATAACAAAGTGGGATAGATGCAATAGGATCAGGGGAAGTTGAAAAGTATCGGATGGGAACAGAGTCTAAGCACACAAAAAGTAATGAAGCAGAGAGAAAGAATGAAATGGAAGAAAGTAAACCACCTAAAAGCTAAAATTTCAAAGAACAATCAATCACAGTGGAAAAGGACAGCTACAAAAAAATGTTCCTTAAAATGCCAACTTTCTACGTATCCTATGGGGACTTCACTATTTCAAATGTTGTCATTACCCTGCATTAAATCCAGCAGACAAGGTGGATCAATCCTCCATGTCACACTACTCTTCTATTTCTTGATTCCCACATCCAGCTTGCTAGGCAAGCAATGACTATTGCATAACCATTTAAAATCAAATAAGATAACAAAACTCATCCAAGAGTTTGCCAGCAGCACGACAATTTGAAAACTAAAATGCTAGACTTCTTGTTATAATGTGAGAATGCAGTAAGAGTGACAACCATCCATGCAAATCAAAAGGGAAAAAAATCACAAAAAACCATGCCATGCTAAATAATGCCGCAAGGAAATGACCTTGACCTTTTTCTCCATAACAAATTAGAAGAGGACTTGATGTCAAATTACTAATTATTAAAATATTTTTATCTTCGTCGTTAATGCATCGTAAAACATCACACAAGCAAGCAAAGAAATAATTAACACAACATGCAAATATAGCAGCACAATAATATTAAATAAGGAGGGAGTTGAATTACCTTGATTGTAACATAGAGATCCCCAGGTTGATTTTTCTCTGGGTCTGCTCCGCCACTTCTAGGGAGCTTCATAGTCTCATTGTCATCCACTCCTGCAGATGCCAAGAAACTCAAAGTCAGTCAGCAAAACCAGTAAATAGTTCCATGCAGGAAAATGGGCAACCATATCTATAGACCATTTTCACGAATGTTTCCAGAAATCAGAAGTTGAGTTCATTTGAAGATATCACTATATTTCATCCCTAATACATATCTGGATGTAAAAATTAGGACTGGACAGTAATTGATTGTTTAACACAGGGAAAGCAGTGGACAAGTAGCTAGCTTTATCCCCATTTATTGTTTTCTCTGGTTGTCCAAATGGTTCTTGTTTAGAATTGAATTTAGCCTTGCCTAATCATTTTTTTTTTTTTGTCAAAGGAAATATGTCAATTTTGTATATTAGTTCATAAATGGTGTGAGGATCTCAGTGGAGTTTATTTTTCAAAGATTAAATCAGAGCCCTGACTCAAAGCTATCATTGTTTAGGGCTCTTCCATCCCACAAATAGTAGATACCTAGATCTAATGTTTGGCACAAATCTAGCATTCAGTTTTGATTTCTTTAACTTTATGGTTCAGTCTAGCACCCAAGAACTCAGGGTTGAGAGGGACATTGAATTTTATCTCTGGCTTATTTAGCTTCTAACTGCTTTGGGTACCATAAGGAACAGATCTAGAAAAGCATTCAAAGAAACGAGCACATTGTTCCTGTTTCATATGGAATGCCTAATGGAGAGAAAGAGCAAAAAGAACAAAAAAAACTGTGATGTGCCATTGTAAGACCATGTTGTGTGGAGCATGTAAGAGTGCTGGCCAAAGACAGATAATAAGGCCACAAAATCATACAACGTGGGAAATTCAACAAGATGCTTCAAGATCTACAGACAAACCTGTTGGAATGTTCAATGAAATTGTCTTTGATCCTCTCACTACTTTGCGTCCATGGCAAGACCTGCAAAAACTCTGGCACCAAGAGTAGAGAAGCATATGCATTAAATTAAAAGACAAAATCACAGGACTAAGTCCCATTAAATAATCAAATTTTGGAAGAATAATTTAATAAATCACATTAATAGGCTGTCTACTGAAGAACTTCCAGGCTAGCTGTGGTTCATATAGAGGTAAACCATAAACCCACTTTTAAAAACTTCAACAAAGTTGCAATTTCCTTAAATTTTCTTATCGAGAAAGCAAGGTTTCCTAAAGTTTTGATAAAAAAGGTTGCCACAGTACATCAAATCTGCCAGAATGCAGAATTCAGAAGCCAAAATTAATGCAATTATATACAACACTTTAAAATAAAAATTTCTACACTGGTGCCAACGTACAAAGTAATACCTCTTCAGGTTGCTTCATGAAGAAAGAACAAGTTTTATTGCTTCCCAAAATTTTGCTTATAAAAAATCAATATTTCCTAAAATTATTTAAAGACGACTTGCAGAACCCAGATGAAAACAGACATCGAGTACCATACCGAAACAGTTTGCCCAGTTCCGCCACACTGATCACATGTCTGCTGAAAACTGAAAAAACCCTTTTGCGTAGATATCTGCAAATGTAGGAAATGTGATTTGTTACATAGAGAAAACACCCAGTATTTCCAGAATACATAACACCATCAAACACTTCTGCAAGTGAAACTAACCACGCCTCTGCCTTTACAGCGTTTACACATTTGAGGTTTTACTCCTGGAGGAACACCTTCTCCACCTGGGAAAATGAAAAAAAAAATCAGACTAGGCCCACTCTCTTAAGAAAATACAAGAGGAGAGCTACAGTTATGAACTAACAAATCCCCCCAAAAAAGGGAAAGCTTAAGTTGTGCTGTTTGTGAATGCTATCAAGTGAGGAAAATAACCATACCACAAGCTTCACAAGCCACATCAGTCTGAAATGTAATAGTTTTGGTGCATCCCTGAACAGCTTCCATGAAGGAAAGTTCAATGGAAACCTACACATGATGGTTTTAAAAAGAAAATGGAAGTCAAAATTAACTCTAGACCAAAGGAGAGAGCACCAATCAACATGAAAGGAATTTATAAGAACCTTGACATCTTGGCCAGCAACATTCTGTCTAAATATATTGCTGAATATCTGATCTCCATCAACACAAGTGGTGGCATCATGCACATAAAGACAGCATGTTAATTTCAACTATGAAAGTCAAATGTTTAAAAGACCCCCCCCCCCCACCTGAAAAAAAAGTTACTAGCAAATATATTTCTCCTTTTATTGCATTAAACAGCCGTTTTGTGGAAATTTTATAAGAAAGCATACTACATAAAGTCTTATACTACAAAGCAGCAACAACAGTTTAATTGCGCTGCTGGCTTAATTGTTATAGAGGCATAACAATGACAGCCTCGCTCATCTCAGCCAACAATTTCAATTTCAACCCCAGTAGTTTGCAACTCCATGGAATGTAAGCTCTTGCCCTAAGAAAAAGGCCACCCTTATTTAATTTAAGCTTCAGAAATGAGGAATTAAACCATGAGATAATTCACAGTTGAAGAGAAACTATTGAGTTTGAGAGAATCAAAACAAAGAAAAAGGAGCTAGAGAGTAATTACATCTTCCATTCTGAAGAAGTCACCAAATGGACTCTCAAATCCTGGTCCACCGGGCTGATAATTATCTTGGTTTTCAAATGCGTCATGGCCTAGCTATAAGTTTGCAAATATAATGCAAATCAGTACAGATATAAACAGATGAGGGACATTGATTTATGTATTGTATAAAAAAGAGCTTGCAATGAAGAGAATTTCAATGTATTCTTTGGATAGAGTGCCTTCAAAAAAGGGAAAAAAAAAGGGGCAGAGATAGAGAGAGAATATAGCAGATGTATGCATGCAAAGGTTGGTGTTCTTTTTCACTTAAAAAATATAGTTTGCAAAGTATGTGAACTTCATACCCTAACGGGATCTTACATTCTTTTAGTGAAGGAATGCAGGCCAAAATGAATAATAAAATTTAAAGACAACAAGAGAATATTCACATATTGTATAGAATAGAAAGACAAGCACACAAGAGAATCTTTAACATACACCACCGAGAGGGTATGGTTTCAAGTAAACTGAGCAAAAAGAATGACCTTACCATGTGCATGGGTTCCAGTGCATGGAAACTTAAACAAACAATGTAATTATCCCACTAACTAACCTATCTGCCCACTAAAATCCCCTAATGTTCCAGATTAAGCCCAATTTTCAAGCTAGAGCAGATGCAATTATTCTTCTGCAAGAATGAGATCCTTAATTGTTTTTGTAGTAAGAAGTTAGCAACTCCTATTTGAAAATAAAACTTCATGTGGGCTGGTTCAGAGACAAGGCTTGACAGTTCTCAAAATTACAGACAGAAATTGCTTTCGCAGGTTGACAGTTGACAACTCAAGCAAAATTATCATGGTCAAGGATGCTACAAAACGAAATTCTAGATTATTCTAACAATGACCTATCCACTACAAACTAGAACCTTTCAATTTAAACCATGATAGAGCTTCTGGATGGTGCTAATTAGTTCTTGCCCTGCCTAAACTTTCAATTTTATTTCACCACTTGACCTTATACTAAACATTACTCCAGCGCTCTCACACTACTAGAAGCACCCACCCACCCTCACATAAAAAAAAAAACTGCCAGGTGAACACTTTAGCTTGTTCCAACCATGTGGCCTTTTTTTACTTACATTCTCATTTACAAATCCTAAATCTAAAAACATAGCTAAAGTAAAAGTAATTGTTGAGATCGACTAATGAAACTCTGTATAATGGGATTGCTAATTGCATCCCCAGACTATGTATGCAAACAACTACATATGTCACCTTACTCTATTGGCTAATTGTAGTTTATGGATTGGGGGATTTCAACATGCATGCAAGTCATCCCAGTTAAGAGCTATAAATCCTCTTTCAGTTATTGCATGTTTTCAATCATTCATTGATATTGTATGCAACTTGGTCATGAGCTATAAAGGCATTCATTTTCCACTTATTCAACAAATACACAATTAAAATTAAATATGAAACCTGATCATATTGTTCCCGCTTTTGATCATCTTTCAAAACCTGCAACATAACCAACACAATTTATTCATTCAGTATTCTATGTAACTTTGAGGAAGAGGCAAAATTCTGTTCTGCAAAATTTACCTCATAGGCCTTTGAAACTTCTTGAAACTTCTTTTCAGCTTCAGGATCATCTTTGTTTGTATCAGGATGGAGCTTCTTTGCCAGCTGCAGGGTGGCACTAAAGTAAAATCAGAAAACATAAATAAAGCTTAAAAAAAAAAGTTGTCAAGTAACAGCTGCATTGTTGCAATCTTATCACGATACAAAGTTAAAACATGAATGCATGGACCAAACACCCAAATTACAGAAAAAATAACGCAGGAGAGTTGCAGTATTTGTGCTGAAATATGCAATGATTAAGACAGGTAATGAAGAGAAAACCTACCCCATAATAAGCTTTCTTTATATCAGATGCACTAGCATTCTTGCTAATGCCAAGTACATCATAATAATCTTTGGACATATGAGCTGGGCCAGAAAAAAAAAATTAAAACGTACATTGTTAGCTACACAAAATGCCCAGGAAATATTTTAGAATACAAAACTAGTAATTAGTAACATCACAAATGTTGCAGCAATTGCAGTGTCAACAAAACAAAACTTGTACAAAAAAAAAAAAACACAGTCAGGTTAGATTTAAAAAGAAAAATACTAAAAGCAGAGCAAGTAAAATACCAGAGCCATGAATTGACCTCGCAGCACCAAAATTTGCATTTAAAGCTCCCAATAGCAACCAATTTTTTTGGTTAACTGCAAATTTCAAATCACACAAATCAGAACACGCACCCCCAAAAAAAAATTGTTGCAAAGAAAACGAACAGATTAGAGAAACGCATGCATAATTCAGATTCTCTTAAGCTTAATCCACCACAATTTTATAGCTTTTGAAGCCCAAGTCGTTGAAACAACTCAAGAGTCCAAAACTTTAACCTTTCCAGCTAACCAAACAGAGAATCTTAAAACAACCCATAAAATCAAACACGAAGAAAACAAATAAAACAAGTGCAAGCTACCATTTTTATGAGTGTGATTGCCAAAAGACCTAACAGGATTATAAACCCCAGCAGCACCGCTCAATCTCCTAAAACTCCCACTTAGTACACTCTTGTATACCTGCAATTAAAACAAAATTACACAAATTAGAAATGTACATTAAACCAATTCGAAAAGAATTGCAAATAAATAATCAAAGTCATACGGAATCAGCAGAATCTTCGAGGAGGTTGAAGGGGAGAGAACGGCGAGCGAGCCAACCAACAAGCTTGACGCCACGAGACCGAACCATTTGGTGGGTTCTTTACTAGGGTTTCAAAAGTCTTGATTTTTCTAGCAATTTATGTGAATTGGGGAATTATTAGAAAGTTCGGTTCTTTTTTTGGTTTTGGGATTTTTTGGGCGGGGGCTTAAACCCTACAATAGCCCTGGTTTTTTAGATTGGAAAGGTTCTCGGAGTTTGAGAGAGGAAGGGAGAGGGTTGTTTTTGTTGGTTTTTTTTAAAGGAATCTAGAAACTGGAAAGACAAAACCCTACGGCTACGAGGGCACGGGCCAATCTTGTTGGAGACAGGCACCTTTTTGTGGTGCATTTGGTCCCTTCCGTGATACTTTTGTTATATTTTAATCCTTTATTACTCGTTCTGACATCATCATCTTATTTTCTATTTTGTAAACATTTGCTTTTTCTTCATTGAATATAAAATAAATGGTGTTTTGATATTCTAATATCAAAATTACATTTTTAAAAATATATATTATTTTAATATATTTTTAGATAAAAAATAATTTTAAAAAAATTACCACTACATTAAATAGGCTGGCTTGAGTATAATCGAAAGCCCGATAACATTAATTTTTAAGGAATATGTGATGGTTGAAATCTGTTTGAGAATGCGGTATAAATCGTATTCCTTTAAATTTTAATTTGTTTTTGTTAAAAATCATTATTATTTTATATTTTTAGATCGTTTTGATGTGATGGTATCAAAAATAATTTTTAAAAAATAAAAAAATATTATTTAAATATATTTTTAAATAAATAGTATTTTGAACTGTAATTACTATTACAATCTCATATAATATATATATATATATATTAAAGGATCATGATTTGATAGAGGTCCAGGTGCACCAATAAATCTGCTATGACCAACAAGTGTGTTGATATTTGTGGTGCTGTGTGTGTCAATAATCCTTGAAATATTTATTTTATACCTTCAGTTTCTCCTCTTCTTTTTTCTAAATTAGAATTTCTTCTTGATAGTTTCTTTTCTTTGGATTGTACGATTCACATTGTCCGGCGCTGTGTCGCCAGTGGGGTTTTTAGTTGATTTTTAATATAAAATAGAAGGGTATCAATAGTATTGTGGATGCATTTTTTATATTAATAATTTCTTTAATTGAAGAATATAAATTTAGTATTTGCACTTAATAAATTTAATTTAAAAACAAATAAACTATTAAATTATGAATAAAACTATTCACGCTGATTGGATATCTAAGCAAAATGCTGACATTCTCATTAAAAAATAAAAAATAAGTATTTTGATCGCGGTGGTACAACTTGTTAATTTAAAATTTAATAGAAAAAGATCAAGTATAAATTATAATAATTTTTTTAAAGTGAAATTAATTATATAAATAATTGAAAAGATTAATTATAGTTTATAAAATTAAACCAAGCATTTTAAAACAATAGAGAGAGTATTGATGAAAATAAATTTCAATAAAAAATAAAAAGTCATGCATTGATGGGCTAAACAAAAAGGAAAACCTAAGTGTATCTAGTTTTGTTATATATATGTGTGTGTGTGTAACAACCCCGATTTTTCTACATTCTTTTTCGTGATATATTGAAAATTTTCAGGTAAATTTTTTTTTTTGTGATATATGGGTTCCACCAAAATTTCTACCAAAATTTCGACAGAATCTCCCCTACACTGGTAGGTCCCAAGTTATCGACATATACCATATTTACACTTCTAATATCTCACATCTCATAACTCAAAATCACGACCCAATCATCTTGGGTCTCCACCCAACTCATTATCATCAACACAACACATCTTATTCAATAACATCATATAATATAGTTCAAATGAAAGATTCAATTTCAACTATAAATGTGCATGGTCAAATAGGTACTAAGAGTTT
>Ga0307515_10005200_pt1 | contig 26441 bp, 21 predicted proteins | sample 17_EM_MG_FD_194513 | JGI IMG/M metagenome (GOLD analysis project Ga0307515, IMG submission 194513) | Populus trichocarpa ectomycorrhiza microbial communities from riparian zone in the Pacific Northwest, United States - 17_EM | ecosystem: Host-associated > Plants > Roots > Unclassified | place... | reverse complement strand
GTAAGTCGCATTCGTCATGGAGGTCGAGTTTGAAGTGGGGGAACGCTCCCATCCCATACTTGGCATTCCACCACACCAAGGTGCTATTTGCATTCCGATGCACCTGTGGCTCAAAACTTCGCTATTGCATAGATGGGGAGGATCATGGGTGGAATCAACTCGGGAAATGTGAAGGAACCGTCGGAGACCACCTGACATATGGCCTTCATCACTCTACTCTCCACGGTATTGCCTCAAACCAAATAGGACCATTGGGCCATACCAGGCCCGTGACGAATATTGAAAAAGGAAACCCTTCTGACTAGGGACTAGGTCATCTAATTCCTCCATGAACGTTTGTGTGCTCTCAGCTGGCCGATACTAGCGTGTGAGTCTTCATTGTCGAACTTACTTGCAACCTCGCATGGTATCAGTACTAGTGCACCACTTCGCGTTAATGATGCTCCCTCCTTAGGCCGGCAGCTACTCTCACCGCCGTTTCAAGACGGTTCCGAAATGTCGCCCTCAACTCAGCTACACTGTGGAGGTTCATTCACGTCCATTCTGGAATGACCCTCAAGCAAATCGAGACCCTTCTCGCGAGAGGAGACCAGGCACAGCTGTGCATCTATGTTAGGGAGCCGCTGTTCCCGAGAAGAACAAGCAGGTCTTACATCACCCCCTTCTTTTACAACTACTATCCTCCACCGTGTCCTCCCGTCTTGGTCAATAAAGGAATCACAGGCGCTGTATTAGCAGCGCTGCCTCGGGCGACGGTACTCGACACGGTAGCGCACAAATCGAGCGGGTCTTCCGTCATAGTACCACCGCATGTAATCAGCGTCGAATCACTGTCTATGCCTATGCCCGTCCTGGCGTCTCTGCGACCATTCGAGCCGGTCAGATCAATACCACCACTGCCACCCCCGCTGGGCCAGCAACCAGCACCCCAACTTGCATTATTTGCCGGTGTCACTCCTTCTCTTCGTCATCTCGCCGTCTTGGACACGACGCTCGAATGGTCGGATCCTATCTACAAAAACTTGACCTACTTGCACATTCGACGATCGGCCTAGTACGCGGTGTACTTTCGATCCCCTGTCTGCTCTACATACTCCGGGCATGTCCAGATTTAACATATCTTGGGCTTGATGCTGTCATTGGGATGGGGGATTCGTTCCAGACCCAGAGAGGAGTCACCCTTCCCCGACTTGAACGCCTGTCCGTCGTTGACACCGACACCTATCGCATCTCCTCCTTCCTCGAACAGCTTTCTACTCCAAATTCGGTAGAATGCGATTTCATCTCTGTCGATTGGGCCTTGTTGAACAGGCGCACTCTACCTGTATCCTCTCCATTGGGGCGGTTTACATTGACAGAGGCAGTCACGATGGTCTCTCCCTCTCACTATCCATTTAAGTGGATGATAGAGTGCAGTTGGGAGACGAGAGGGGCGATACGTTGCCACTTCGATAGCTCCGTCAACGACCAGCCCATGGACATCACTATTGATGACCAACAATCCATGTTGATCAACTCGCTCAAGGACTCCATCGTACCATTTGAGCGGGTGAAAACGTTGACCATACGTAGGATGTCTACATCTGGGAATGCGCAGCAGATATTGGAGTTGTTTCCTTCGGTGGAGACGCTAAGAGCCGGATGTCTTACTCTCAATCCCTCTCCTGGACAGACAAACGCCGAGAGTATAAAAGATATGCTTTGGACAGATTATCGCGCTCAGTTACAAAATATCGAAATCGTTCTCTGCCCCGTTTCTCATGTATGTACAGCATCTCTCCCAAGTGCGAAAATAATCGGAAGAGTTCATGGGATGAATACGCATCGACCGACCTCTGTAAATCGGATGCCCTATGGCTTTGCTATGGCCTTGCTAGGGTGCTGCTAGGCGAAACCAGGATCAACATCCCAACACAGTCCAGAGTCCGAGAATTGGGTGCCGCAGGAGTGATGCTGTACAACGGGCGCAGAGAAGTTAGAATTGAGAAGAGTGGGTGAGTAATTGGTATGATTACCTACGCTAGGTTCATAGAAATTTTTGGACAACAGTAAGGTCACTGGTCCTCCCTTCTGAATGCTCCCCAACAGGCCTGATGTTAATAGAAGAGGTTCCAATTGACCCAGAAGTCATGGCTGACATTGAGGGCTGGTCTATTCCGTACGCGAGTGGAGTACTACGGGGGTGTGCAGGTCCGCTAAGCGAGGGATTCCAGGTAATGTAAAGAGAGACGTACGAGGGTAAGCGTACGAGCGCCTAGAGGATTTCGAGGATGCGGAGCTTGAGGTATTTGTCGATTGCTCGAGGTCCAGGTACTCTACACTGAAAAAATAGTACTCGCATGATCCATTAGCAAGCGTATTAAGTGCATAATGAGGCGGCGCATCGCTCCCTCGCCCGTCTCTTCTGCGTCCAGTGGTATCACTCTGGTGGGACTCCACGGAGGTCGGCGGTGACCACGATGATATCCTGACGTTCGCTACAGCCGAGGACGAATGGGGGTGTATCACGATTTCTCTTGCGGAACGACGACCGGCTGCAGTGCAGGGTGTTGTCTACAGCGAACTACCCTGACGATTCCTTTTATGCAGGAGGTAGCAAAGGCGTATATACGCGGAGCCTGTGCTGAGATTCGAGAGGACGGTGAGACGAGTCCAAGAGCAGGTGCTTTTCGACTCTCGAGGGACGAAGAGGAAGTTGTAGGTAGGAGCAATGAGAACCGCAGGCGTCATGAACAGGGTATTGCAGTGGGCGCAAGAGACAGAGTGCCGGCAGCTGGGTAGGAAAGACAGAGGACATGAAGTTGCGAATGCTCATCGAAGCGGGCGTGCGACCCCGCGGAGTGGTAGCGGACGCAAAGCAGATGACAGCGGCCGCACTCGAGCTGTGAGCAAAGTTATCAATGATCAGCACGTCGCCCCTTGGATAGTAAACCTGGCGCTGTTGCTCACTAGTTTGTAGGCCCTGTCTACGGCGTCCGACCCCACCGCCCTCTGAGAATGTATGTGACGAGACGAATACCATCATGCGGTGGATTTGGTCTGTTTTTTCCGTCTTATCCGCACTTGTGGATATACTGGCGCGAGCTGCAGCACGGCGAACAGCCAGTCGTTGCAATCGTACGCGAATGCATCTTGCAAAGACGTTCTACATGTGTTACTGCAGAATATGGGAGCGAGTCAACAAGTAAGTCGCGTTCGTTGGGCGAGATGGAGGTCAAGAGTGATGCCAGGAATGCTCTTCCCTTGTCCAGTTGAGCCTGGGTCTCAGGAAAGATGCCACCCGAGCCGTTGAAAATATTAATAAACATCACTCTCCTCAACAGATGCCGCCCAAACTCCGCTCCCCGTCCGAGGATCCGCTCACCACCGCTATACAGCCTCCCTAAGCGTGCCTGTGACAACAAACAGCACTCCTAATTCAATGTGGCATTATTTGGAGTGAACAACTACAACCCTCGAACTCTCCACCTGGCCGATCTCACCACTCGATCGCCAAACGAGCTTCAATTCATACATCGAGGCAACTAAGATATCCTTGACTGGTATTCGCTTCCAACTCTCCTCGATCTAGGGAGGAAAGGTACGTTCGAGCACCTGGACAAACGACCGGATTTCAACGGGAACGATTTTTATAATGACGCACACAGGAACGTCGCACACAGTATTCTTCACGCATCCGCCCCATCTTCACCGGTTGTTTAGCGGGTGGTTGTCTCGAGCCTCCTTTGCGCCCCGCAGAGGGCCAATCGAGCTGCGCTGCAGCACGGGGAACAGCCAGTCATCGCACCTGTACGTGAGTGCATCTCGCAAAGACGCTCTACGCGTATTTACTGCAGATTATAGGGACGTGTCAGCAGGTAAGTCACGTTCGTCGGGTGAGACCGAGGTCGAGTTTGAAGTGGGTCGTGTTCCGGGCCTCTTCTGGGTTCAAGCGTCTTCAAGCGGGGTGTCAAGCGAGATATCGGCTAGGGTATTGGGTAGAGATTAAGATCGGCTAGGATTCGACCTAGCAGACAACTCATCTGCCACATCTCACTCTGAAGGCAATTATAGGGCACGGAGCTACAATTAGCTCCATACTTTACCCATACAGCTCCAAAATCTTGACATTTGACATTCACCTGCCCTTCCACCACCGGCCTTGGTCGCTTGTCCTGCCTCTTGTCCATCCTCGCCATACAAACGTCAGAAATGCGTATCAGCACCATTAGAGTGTATCCTGGGAAGTTGAATACGCGCATCAAATAGCTCGTTGATACCATCCGAGCTGGTCAGCACGCACAAAAGTCAACGCTCTGACAAGATCGATCTCCTATCATCCCACTTCGCCTCCGCATAATTTGAGGAATCCGCGTTTCGCGTACTACACATTGACCAGCGCACAAGGGACATGTAAAGTCACGAGCATTAGGAGAATAATGATGAGGAATGAGTGTCATTCCCTTCCGAATATGCGCTCCTCCCACCTCCCCCTCTTGCAGAACCGAGTCCAAGAACTAGAGGGATTCTGCGCACACATGAGCCAGGCGCAGAGAGATTAGAATGAAAAGGGGTGGGTGAATTGTTCAGATCAATTATTTAAGCCAGTTTCACTCATAGGAATAGTGACTTGCATAGGCATGGAAGAATATCCCTATGTACATACTTCGGACATCGTTCTAGTATGACGATTGCAATAATTAGGCCAGAATCACTCAGGTCAAATGACAAGTTGAAATTGCTGAGCTGGAACAACCTCTTCCATAATAAAACTCCCATCTCTCCCAATAAGCTCCCACTTGTGACACCACGGCGGCCTTGTGCCGCCAGCATAAAGCATACTACAAAAGGAGAAACTCTTCAAAGGACACGAACGAATAGCACGTAAAGTGACAATGTTCCTGAGAGCAGGTATCAGCTCTGGTTGGACGATAGTGGACTCAGTGCTTTCGATCAGCAGACTCTCCAACCTGGGGCAAAGTACTTCGGGTATCTGGCCCTCCCAAATGAGTTCAGAAGTACCCTGTGCATTCATTGGAATAAAGGCTTCAAAGAAGGTGACAGGCGAAGCACGTAGATGCAGCCAATCGAGGACCAGGGTTTCCAAAGCTGGTAACGATCCAAGGATCTTTGGAATATCATTGAAAAGTGAGCCTTTACCCGAGCTCCATGATAAGAACAGGAGCTTCAATCCTGATAGCCTTGCATTGACTGCGACATGCTTTTCCCAGAGGTAATCGGGTTCCTCCTCATCACTTAAAATTACTTGCAATTCACGGACCTGTGGAAGTTTCAAAGTAGCAAGTCCGCAGAGCGTCGTAACCAATCTCGTGCACACAGGCATTTCTGTCAATCGGTCCTGTCTTGGTTCATCCATAGCACAAGTACCAAATTCCTTGCATCTCTCAAGCCTGTGGAAAGTTTGACTAGCCAAGGGTGACGACTGAAACCTCCGCACATCAAGAACCTTCAGCGTATGAAAAATGGGTGCATCTGGTGAAGGTTGTGTGTTTGACCCCTTGTCCAGGGTTATGAAGGTCATCCTCAGTTCTTTGAGACTATGGAAAGAAAAGAAATAATCAATGGGAAGATCGAGAAACCACTCAGAATCCAAAAAAATGTATTCCGACTCCCTAGGAATTGGAAGGTAGCCTAGCCCTAGAAAGGAGACATAATCACCTTCCCAGGCCTCTGTCGATAAAGGAACTATGCCATGTGGGCTTGAAACCCCAATGAAGGTTCTGACTCCGTCGCAATCAGGATCAAATCTCTCCACTGGTTCATGGACGGTCCATTTCTGCAATTCTGACCCTTCACCAAAGCTCAACTGAAATGAGAAAACATGTTCCTCTGGCGCATATGATGCCACAATAGCACCAAAGGCCGGGATGAGCCCATTTCTTTCGGCGCCTCGAGACCACCGTTTGTAGTGCAGATGAAGCTTCCTTAGTTGCCTACAGAGTGGTGCTAAGGTCTGTCTTGATGGCTTTTCACTTGCATTGCGCCCTCCAGCAGCAAATGCCAGGAAGAAAGCGCTGCTCAGTGCATGGGGGCTCGAGAGTCCCATCCATAGCTCTTCCAAGGATGGGACAAGTCCCAGCATATAAACCAACAGCCGTTCACTGCATTTGATTTCCAGGTGCAGGCACGTCAGACTCTGAGCAGAAAAAATGTGATGCAAAGCCGCAAGCTGCAGACTCCCTCTCCACCGTCTCCATTGCCCACATTTTGCCTCCAATCTTGTCAGTGGGGGGTGGTGAAAATGTTCAAGGGTGCGGAGGATATTGGAATGATATTTCAGAATCGAACAGGAGGGCATATACACAGACTGGATAGTATCAGCATGGTGTGGGAATATAATAGAGCATTCATCGAGGGCAGGAAAGACCCGGCCTGCCATCCATTGGACAGAAACAGACTTTAGATGCAAGACACGGAGGATCTGGGTTAGGGGAAGATCAACTCCTGGGGAATAAAGTGGAAGAGAAAGATAATGGGCCTCAAGGATCTCCAGCTTGTTCAGAGATGGAAGGATATCAACAGGATCCTGCGACCTTCTACAAATAAGTCGGAGGGTTGTAAGGGATGAGAAGGATTGGAAGTGAGCAGGTTGCACAAGGTGGAGTGCAGCATCAGGGTGAAAGACCTCCATTACAGTAAAGCGTGGGGTGACAATTGTGGTGATTGCGGTGATAAGTGGCTCCAGGAAGTTGCCAAGTTCGCAACTTGCGTCGAGCTTGAAGGACTCAAGATGCTGTAAAGGATGCACAATTTGCAAATCCTTGTATTCTCCAGGGGGTGGAAATGAGAGAAGTGCAAGCGAGCGCCATGTAGATGCTGCACCGGCTGCGGCCATAAAGCATGCATGAAATTCGACAGGGTCGAAATACGTTTCCTTTCTCCAACCATATCGCCTACGTTGTGTATCAACAGTCACATCAAGGCGCCATCTCCTCCCAAATCCCTCGACATCTTCCTTCTTTGTCCAACCGTAGATCCTCAATTGAGAGTGGATGCCCGGAGTGGAAAGCATAATATCGCGCCAGTACCGGCACACAAGCATCAAATTCGTTTGAGAGCGTGGATCGACTTGGATTGTGTACAGAAAGATCTCGGAGAATATTTCTACAGGGAAAGGGCGGGCTCTGAGATGAAGCGGCGACTGATAGATACCGTCCCCCGGCAGCAAATGATGGATTTCGTGAAAGGTGGGCGGGAAGGAGGACGAGATATTCAAGGTCAAGCCAAGGTTCCGCGAGTTGGAGTCGGACCAATTGATGAAATCAGACCAATCGAAGTCTGAATCCATGGGGAATGGTGGATATGGGTCTGGGTAGGGTTCCGTGATTTAATGGGTATCGATTCAAGCGCACTGGGAGATGGCGGGGGTCAGAGATGCTAATCCGCTCACCGCACGGAAATCGTGTGGCCTGGCCTGGCGCTGGAAGACAGGACAGCCTTGTCAGGCCGCGCTCCCCGTAGACGCAGACTGGACGGGACAAATTATGTGCCCCTCGAGAAGTTCTGGTGGGGCGAATCAGATCTCCGTTCTCCCTTAATTGCCGGACTCGCGTGGCTTTGTTCGCGAAGCGGGCACGCGGCTGATATGGAACCGTGGGGCTCCACCAGTCGAAATGGATTCACGATCGATAGGATTAGGTAGGGACGAATGAGTGGCTCACGTATCCTCTGTACATACGAAACGACTTCGTCCCACAGATGGCTCAAACATCGAGAGGCGTAGTAGTCGAACTAGCTACAATCCATATATTGACTATTCAAAATGTATTTCTGGCTATCCAGTCCAAACGGGCCTCTTTGCGTCCGGTCGTTTCAGAGATTTTACATCATAGGAAAATTTGGACAACGGCAGGGTCACTCGTTCTCTCTTCTGAAAGCTCCCCAACAGGGCTAATGTTAATAGAAGAGGTTCCAATTGACCCAGAAGTCATGGCTGCCATTGAGAGGCTGGTCTATTCCGTACGCGGGTGGAGTACCGCGCGGGTGTGCATGTGTAGTAAGCGAGGGATTCCAATTAATGTAAAGAGAGACGTACGCGGGTAAGCTTACGAGGGCCCAGAGGTTTTCGAGGATACAGGGCTCGAGTTATTTGTCGATTGCTCGAAGTCCAGGTACTCTACACTGAAAATAGTACTCGTATGATCCATTAGCAAGCGTATTGAGTGTGTGACGAGACGACGCACCGTTCCCCTGCCCGTCTCTTCTGTGTCCAGTGGTATCACTCCAGTGGAACTCCACGGAGAGCGGCGGTGACCACGATGATATCCTGAAGTTCGCCACAGCTGAGGACGGATGGGGGTGTATCACGATCTCTCTCGCGGAACGACGGCCGGCTGCAGTGCAGGGTGTTGTCTACAGCGAACGACCTGATGACTTGTTTGATGCACCAGGTGGCAAAGGGATATATACGCGGAGTCTGTGCTGAGATTCGAGAGGACGGTGAGACGAGTCCAAGAGCAGGGACTTTGCGACGCTCGAGGGACGGACATGGAGTTGTGGGTGGGAGGAATGACAATCACAAGGGTCATGAACAGGGTATTGCAGTGGGTGCAAGAGACAGAGTGCTGACAGCCGGTACAAAAACAGAGGACACTAAGTTGCAAATGCTCGTCGAGCGGTTTTGCAGAGTGGTAGCGGATAGAAAGCAGATGATAACAGCTACCCTCGAGATGCGAGCAAAATGATCAATGATTAGCACGCCGCCAGATGGGTAGTAAGCCTGGTGTTGTTGCTCACCAGTTCGGAGGCCGAGTTCACGGCGTCCGACCCCACCGCCCTTTGAGAGGGTCCGTGACGAGATGAATACCATCATGCGGTGGAGTTGATATTTTCTTTCGTCTTATCCGTACTTATGGAGATACTGGCGCGAGCTGCAGCAAGGCGAACAGCCAGTCGTCGCACTTGTACGCGAATGCATTTTGCAAAGGCGTTCTACGCGTGTTTACTGCAGAATATAGGAGCGAGTCAACAAGTAAGTCGCGTTCGTCGGGCGAGATGGAGGTCGAGTTTGAAGTGGGGGAACGTTTTCATGGCATTTCACCACGAGACCTGTGGCTCAAACTTCGGCTATTGGAGATGGGGAAGATCATGGGTGAAATGAACTCGGAGAAACATTGGAGGAATCGTCGCATACCGCCTGACATAGGGCCTTCATCACTCTGCTAAACACGGGCGCCAACGCTGCGAAATTTATGCGAACACCAAGACATGATGAACGCTAACAACAGGCACCGCAACGAAGCGGGCATTGACGGAAAATGAAACTCCCTTACTTCGTTATTCTATCTACTTCTACGGTAGGACTACTTATATAATAACAACCAAGCCACAACATGAAACCAGTGTCAGAATACGGAAACGGACCAGTAACCCTGCATACTAACCGATATTAAGGAACCGTAATTAAACCCAAACCGTACCTACTATGACGAGAACAACAATATTCCAACAGGCATCAACAGGAACCACGACGAAGACAGCGAAGTGGCGGTGGGTAAAGCGCGCTTTATGACCCATAGGCCAGGTGGCAACGACCAGCATCGAGCCGACACACGTACCGGTACAGTCAGGGAGTAGCCAAATAGACGATTGTCGGCATCCCTTCGGCATCGTTTGATTTCAGCGCTGTAGTTCTGTAATTACGTAAATAGAGTTATTTCAACAACTAGAGTACATAGGTGAAGTTTCAGATTTTTTGAAGTGCGACAAGGCGGTCATCGGGGTGGGCGTGGAGTAGCCAAATAGACGGTCTTGATATGTCGGGAAATTTGAGTTCCAAATCTTGGAAGACATCTTAAGTAGAGATTCAGTAACTATATTAACAAGTATCTCCTATCATTGTCAATCCTGCTCCTCCACAATTTCAACACTCTCCAATTCTTTGGGAGACCGTAATTTGAGCCTTCAGCTCATCTTCCAGACTCTGCCATGGTTTTGTGCGTGCTGGTGAAGTCCAATGTACCTTCAACCTTCTTTTGAACATCATTCTGTGGTCGATTATTCTTTGGTGGCATGGTTGGTGGTGATTTGTATCCTGACCTCGGAAGAGTTCAGAGGAACTGTTGGATCAAATGATACAGAAAGAATACAAGAGGTCACGAGGTTGATCACGTGGAATAGCAGAGGTTTAGACCACACTCAACCTGGGCCACCCCCGGCTCAAACTTGCACTTGAGCCTGGTCACGATTGAGGGGCGGCGAACCTCCCACTTTCGGTCCACAACAAGATTCCAACATAAACAGTATACTATGAATTTCTTACAATTCTCTACAGAAAGTTGAGCCCGTAGCGCGGACCGTCTATTTGGCTACTCCCTGACTGTACATGACAGAATAAGAAACCACTGTTAACACACTCTAATTTCCATTTTACTTTACGGTATCACCTCAAACTAACTAGGACCATTGCGCCAACCAGGCCCTGACGAATATCGTAAGCGGAAACTCTTCGGACTAGGGACTATGTCATTTGATCCCTCCAATAAAGTATGTGGCTGGCCAATAATAGCGTGCGAGTCTTCATTGTCGAACTTGCTTGGAACCTCGCATAGCATCAGCACTAGTGTACTAGGGGCAGATCCACACCCGAGGATAGACATGGCCAAACTCACGAAGCCTGCATACCTTACTCTTTCCGGGTGCTCCGACCTGCCCTACCGGCTGTTCTGATGCGCATAACAGTTTTATTATTGGGCTCGTGCCAATGCGTGGTACAGGGACCTTCTCCTATTGAAGCTTTATCTCGTCAACGGAAAATGAGAATTCCATAATCTTATCTGACTCAGACCCACCAAAGGGAAAATTCTTATTCTCAAATCATATTTTGCGTTCCTCATGGTCCTTCAATTTGTTGGGTGAGATAACTCATCACATGTGTTCTTTATTTAGTTCTTGTCCTGTATATTTGAATGACATGTTTGCCTTCATACGCTTCATGGTTTCCCCCGTTCTCTCCCTGCGTCAGGTTGGCCGTGCTCCTCCAGCACAATTTCCCACTGAAACTAGTCGGGTTGTCCCGTAGTCCTGAATCCTCCTGCATGTTTTTCCGTCTGCGCCTGTCTGACAGTCGCGTTACCGGTGTATCGCACACGCCATGTTTCGGATATCTGTTGGAATACCAGTGTTCTCTCCTTGATTTCTAGTGCGGTTGTTGCCATACGATTATGTTCCCGTTTCGATTACCGCCACAAATGTTACCACTCCGATTGTTATTGTTTCTATAGCGCCTCCCACTCCTGTCTAAAAGGGTTAAGTTTTGGTCAAGTTTCGTCACGTGCACCCCCCATTTCGCAGCCGCATTTATACAGCCAGTGTGGAACGATAGCCCCTATGAGGGGACGACTTCAGCTCAGCGCGCACACGTCGGTCTACCCTCGGTCGTTCAAAATTTCCACTTTCACGGGTTCTACATTCACAGGCTATCATGAATAGATGTGTGTTTTAGATCCTTACAATGTCTTCTCCCTCATAGTTTTGGTCTCCCGGTACAGCTCATGAGAGCAGGTCTGAGGTACTCTCGTGTATAACGCCGTCCATATACCCGACGGCCGAATATTTCATATTCTTGGTTTATTTGCCCTCCCCTGTCATGTGCCGCCTGCTGACTCGTTTATATGCCAGTCTCTCACGCAGGAATGCCGATCTGTCAAGGCAAATCCGATTTTTTTGGCCTCGTTCCGCATGTCACCACATACGTTGGGGTTGGCCTTCTAGATAAGCGCCGCATCCATACACTGCTATCCTTGCCCGTCCCCTCGAAGCAGTAAAAATGGACTTGACCTACGAGTACGTCCCTGGTTCCAACATGGGAACATATATTGAATAGCGTCCATTAGGGCTAAGCTGAAGGAGCTCCTCACTGCCGTCAATGAGCATGCGGAGATTGGGCGGTAAGTCAGTCATTAATCTGGTTCAAATTGGAGACTAATAGCTTCAAGATGCCAAGTCAGCCATACGCCGCTTGGTATCGAGGCCTCAATCCCCGTTGCCACTGTTTGCGAGCGTTACGATGATGTTTGCAGCGTCCTCGATCGCGTTCGTTCCACTCTAGCAGGAGATATCAATGAATATCTTCCCTTTTATCGCCTTCACGATGGCTTGATGGTGGAAATTTGGGATTACTTGGCCATGGAGCTAGGACCGCATTACTCTCACCGCCGTTTCAAGACGGTCCCGAAATGTCGCCCTCAACTCAGCTACGCTGTGGAGGTTCATTCACGTCCATTCTGGAATGACCCTTGTTGGAGACCGGTACGCTGCCCCGAGCATCGGCATCATGTGCCGGGAGCAATCAGCGTCGAATCACTGTCTATGCCTATGCCCGTCCTGACGTCTCTGCGACTATTCGAGCCGGTCAGATCAATACCACCACTGCCACCCCCGCTGGGCCAGCAACCAGCACCCCAACCCGCATTATTTGCCGGTGTCACTCCTTCTCTTCGTCATCTCGCCGTCTTGGACACGACGCTCGAATGGTCGGATCCTATCTACAAAAACTTGACCTACCTGCACATCCGACGACCTAGTACGCGGTGTACTTTCCCCCGTCTGCTCGACATACTTCGGGCGTGTCCAGATTTAACATATCTTGGGCTTGATGCTGTCATTGGGATGGGAGATTCGTTCCAGACCCAGAGAAGAGTCACCCTCCCCCGACTTGAACGTCCGTTCGTCGTTGACACCGACACTTATCGCATCTCCTCCTTCCTCGAGCAGCTTTCCACTCCAAATTCGGTAGAATGCGATTTCATCTCCGTCGATTGGGCCTTTCTGAACAGGCGCACTCTGCCTGTATCCTCTCCATTGGGGCGCTTTACATTGACAGAGGCAATCACGATGGTCTCTTCCTCTCACTATCCATGTAAGTGGATGATCGAGTGCCGTTGGGAGGCGAGAGGGGCGATACGTTGTCATTTCGATAGCTCCGCCAACGACCAGCACATGAACATCACTGTTGATGACCAACAATCCAGGTTGATCAACTCACTCAAGGATTCCGTCGTACCATTTGAGCGAGTGAAGACGTTGACCATGCATGGCATCTCTACATCTGGGAATGCGACGCAGATATTGGAGTTGTTTCCTTCGGTGGAGACGCTAAGAACCGGATGTCTTACTCTCAATCCCTCTCCTGGACAGACAAACGCCGAGAGTATAATAGATATGCTCTGGACTGATTATTGCTCACAGTTACAAAATATCGAAATCGTCCTCTGCCCCGTTGCTCATGTATGTACAGCATCTCTCCCAAGTGCGAAAATAGTCGGAAGAGTTCATGGGATGAATGCGCATCGACTGACCTCTGTAAATCGGATGCCCTATGGCTTTGCTATGGCTTTGCTAGGGTGCTGCTAGGTGAAATCAGGATCAATATTCCAACACAGTCCAGAGTCCGAGAACTGGACACCGCAGGAGTGATGCCGTACAACGGGCGCAGAGAACTTAGAATTGAAAAGAGTGGGTGAGTTATTGGTATGATTATCTACGCCAGGTTCATAGAAAACTTTGGACAACAGTAAGGTCACCAGTCCTCTTTTCTGGATGCTCCCCAACAGGACTAATGTTAATAGAAGAGGTTCCAATTGAACCAGAAGTCATGGATGACATCGAGGGCTGGTCTATTCCGTACGCGAGTGGAGTACAGCGCGGCTGTGCAGGTGCAGTAAGCGAGGGATTCTAAGTATGTAAAGAGAGACGTGCGAAGGTAAGTGTGCGAGCGCCTAGAGGATTTCGAGGATGCGGGGCTTGAGGTATTTGTCGATTGCTCGAGGTCCAGGAACTCTACACTGAAAATTAGTATTCGCATGATCCATTAGCAAGCATATTGAGTGCGTCATGAGGCGGCGCATCGCTCCCTCGCCCGTCTCTTCTGCGCCAGTGGTATCACTCTGGTGGGACTCCACGGAGGTCGGCGGTGACCACGATGATATCCTGGCGTCCGTCACAGCTGAGGACGAATGGGGGTGTATCACGATTTCTCTCGCGGAACGACGACCGGCTGCAGTGCAGAGTGTTGTCTACAGCGAACGACAACGACGACTTTTTTTATGCACCAGGTGGCAAAGGCGTATATACGCGGAGCGTGTGATGAGATTTGAGAGGACGGTGAGACGAGTCCGAGAGCAGGTGCTTTTTCGACGCTCGAGGGAGGAAGAGGGAGTTGTGAGTAGGGGCACTGAGAATCGCAGGCGCCGTGGACAGGGTATTGCGGTGGGTGCAAGGGACAGAGTGCCGAAAGCTGGGTAGGAAAGACAAAGGACACGAAGTTGCGAATGCTCGTCGAAGCGGGCGTGCGATCTTGGAGAGTGGCAGCGGATGCAAAGCAGATGACAGCAGTTGCACTCGAGCTGTGAGCAAGGTTATCAATGATCAGCACGCCGACCGTCGGATAGTAAGCCTGGTGTTGTTGCTCACTCGTTTGGTGGCCCAGTTCACGGCGTCCGACCCCACCGCCCTCTGAGAATGTCTGTGACGAGACGAATGTCATCATGCGGTGGATTTGGCCTGTCTTTTTCCGTCTTATCCGCACTTGTGGATTTACTGGCGCGAGCTGTAGCAAGTCGAACAGCCAGTCGTCGCAATCGTACGCGAATGCATCTTGCAAAGACGTTCTACGTGTGTTACTGCAGAATATGGGAGCGAGTCAACAAGGGAGTCGCGTTTGTTGGGCGAGATGGAGGTCAAGAGTGATCCTGTGAATGCTTTTCCCATCGTCCAGTTGAGCCTGGGTCTCAGGAAAGAGGCCACCCGAGCCGTTGAGAATATTAATAAGCGTGACTGTGACAACAAACAGCACTCCTAATTCAATGTGGCGTTATTTGGAGTGAATAACTACAACCCTCGACCTCTCCACCTGGCCGATATATCTCATCACTCGATCGCCAAACGAGCTTCAATTCATACATCGAAGCAACTGAAATATCTTTGACTGGTATTCTCCTCCAACTCTCCTCGATCTAGGGAGGAAAGGTACGTTCGTGAAAGTGAAGGGAGGCAGCGTGGATCATCGGGCTGTTCGAGCACCTGGACAAACGACCGGATTTCAACAGGAACGTCGCACACAGTATTCTCCACGCATCCGCCCCATCTTCACCGGTTGTTTAGCGGATGGTTGTCACAAGCCTCCTTTGCGCCCCGCAGAGGCATATTCGAGCTGCGCTGCAGCATGGCGAACAGCCAGTCATCGCACCTGTACGCGAATGCATCTCGCAAAGACGTTCTACGCGTGTTTACTGCAGATTATAGGGGCGAGTCAGCAAATAAGTCACGTCCGTCGGGTGAGACCGAGGTCGAGTACGTTTGAAGTGGGTCGTGTTCCGGGCCTCTTCTGGGTTCAAGCGCCTTCAAGTGGGGTGTCAAGCGAGATATCGGCTAGGGTATTGGGTAGAGACCAAGATCGGCTAGGATTCGACCTAGCGGACAACTCATCTGCCACATCTCACTCTGAAGGCAATTATAGGGCACGGAGCTACAATTATCTCCATACTTTACCCATACAGCTCCAAAATCTTGACATTTGACATTCACCTGCCCTTCCACCACCGGCCTTGGTTGCTTGTCCTGCCTCTTGTTCATCCTCGCCATACAAACGTCAGATATGCGTATCAGCACCATTAGAGTGTATCCTGGGAAGTTGAATACGCGCATCAAATAGCTCGTTGATACCATCCGAGCTTGTCAGCACGCACAAAAGTCAACACTCTGACAAGATCGATCTCCTATCACCCCACTTCGCCTCCGCATAAGTTGCGGAAACCGCGTTTCGCGTACTACACATTGACCAGCGCACAAGGGACATGTAAATTCACGAGCATTAGGAGAATAATGATGAAGAATGAGTGTCATTCCCTTCCGAATATGTGCTCCTCCCACCTCCCCCTCTTGCAGAACCGAGGCCAAGAACTAGAGGGATTCCGCGCACATATGAGCCAGGCACAGAGAAATTAGAATGAAAAGGGGTGGACCAATTGTTCAGATCAATTATTTAAGCCAGTTTCATTCATAGGAATAGTGACTTGCATAGACATGGAAGAATATCCCTATGTACATACTTCTGACATCGTTCTAAGCATGACAACTGCAACAATTAGACCAGAATCACTCAGGTCAAATGACAAGACGAAATTGCCGAGCTGGAACAACCTCTTTCATAATAAAACTCCCATCTCTCCCAATAAGCCCCCACTTTTTCTGGTGACCACAAAAGGAGAAACTCTTCAAAGGAGACCCAAAGAGAGCACGCAAAGTAACAATGTTCCTGAGAGCAGGCATCAGCTCTGGTTGGATAGTGGACCCAGTCCGTTCGATCAGCAGACTCTCCAACCTGGGGCAAAGTACTTCGGGTATCTGGCCCTCCGAAATTAGTCCAGAAGTACCCTGTACATTCATTGGAATAAAGGCTTCAAAGAAGGTGACAGGCGAATCACATAGATGCAGCCAATCGAGGACCAGGGTTTCCAAAGCGGGTAACGATCCAAGGATCTTTGGAATATCATTGAAAAATGAGCCTTCATCCATGCTCCATGATAAGAACAGGAGCTTCAATCCTGATAGCCTTGCATTGACTGTGACATGCTTTTCCCAGTGGTAATTGGGTTCCTCATCATCATCCAAAATTATTTCCAACTCACGGACCTGTGGAAGTTTCAAAGTAGCAAGTCTGGAGAGCGTCGTAACCAATCTAGTGCAGACAGGCATTTCTGTCAATCGGTCCTGTCTTAGTTCATCCATAGCACAAGTACCATAGTCCTCATATCTCTCAAGCCTGTGGAAAGTTTGACTAGCCAAGGGTGACGACTGAGACTTCCACACAGCAAGAACCTTGAGCGTATGGAAAATGGGCGCATCTAGTGAAGGTTGTGTGTTTGACCGCATGTCCAGAGTTGAGTGGGTCATCCTCACTTCTTTGAGGTTATGGAAAGAAAAGAAATAATCAATGGGAAGTTCCAACTCATGATCCGTTGAAATGTATTCCGACTCTCTAGGAAGTGGAGGGTAGTATAATCCCGTAAAGGAGGTATCACCACCTCTCCGGAGCTCTGTCGATAAAGGAACTATGCCATGCGGGCTTGAAACCCCAATGACGAAGTCTCTGTCTTCTTCCCATTCAAGATCAAATCTCTCCACTGGTTCATGGACGATCCATTCCTGCAATTCTGACCCTTCACCAAGGCTCAACTGAAATGAGAAAACATGTTCCTCCGCCGCATATGATGCCACAATAGCACCAAAGGCCGGGATGAGTCCATTTCTTTCGGCGCCTCTCGACCACCGTTTGTAGTGCAGATGAAGCTTCCTCAGTTGCCTACAGAGTGGTGCTAAGGTCTGGCTTGATGGCTTTTCACTTGCATTGGGCCCTCCAGCCGCAAATGCCAGGAAGAAAGCACTGCTCAGTGCATGGGGGCTCGAAAGTCCCATCCATAGCTCTTCCAAGCATGGGACAAGTCCCAGCATATAAGCCAACAGCCGTTCACTGCATTTGATTTCCAGGTGCAGGCACGTCAGACTCTGAGCAGAAAAAATGTGATGCAAACCCGCGAGCTGCAGACCCCCTCTCCACTTTCTCCATTGCCCACATTTTGCCTCCAATATTGTCAGTCGGGGGTGGTGAAAATGTTCAAGGGTACGGAGGGTATTGGAGTGATATTTCAGAATCGAACAGGAGGGCATATACACAGACTGGATAGTATCCGCATGGTGTGGGAATATAATAGAGCATTCTTCGAGGGCAGGAAAGATCCGGCCTGCCATCCATTGGACAGAAACAGACTTCAGATGCAAGACACGGAGGATCTGGGTTAGGGAAAGATAATGGGCCTCAAGGATCTCCAGCTTGTTCAGAGATGGGAGGATATCGACAGGATTCTGCGTCCTTCTACAAATGAGTCGGAGGGTTGTGAGGGATGAGAAGAATTGGGAGTGAGCAGGTTGCACAAGGTGGAGTGCAGCGCCAGGGTGAAAGACCTCCATTACAGTAAAGCGTGGGGTGACAGTTGTGGTGATTGCGTTGATAAGCGGCTCCAGGAAGTTGCCAAGTTCGCAACTTGCGCCGAGTGTGAAGGACTCAAGATGCTGCAAAGGATGCATAATTTGCAAATCCTTGTCTTCTTCAGGAGGTGGAAGTGAAAGAAGTGCGAGCGAGCGCCATCTTAGTGCTGCCTCCGATCGGCTGCAGCCATAAAGCATGCATGAAATTTGAGAGGATCGAAAGATGGACCCCACCGTTCTGCATGAACTGTCACATCAAGGAGCCATTTCCTCTCGAACCTCTCAATATATTTCTTCTCCGTCCAATCGTTGATCCACATCCGAGAGCGGAAGCCCGGAGTGGAAAGCATAATATCGCGCCAGTATCGGCACACAAGCATCGAATTCATTTGAAAGCGCGGAACATCTTGGATCGCGTATAGAAAGATCTCGGAGAATATTTCTACAGGGGCAAGGTGGGCTTTGTGACAGGGCGACAGACGGATTGTGTGACAGGGCAGATTATGGAAGAGGGAGGGTGCCCTTTTCATTCTAGACCAATTGAAGTCAAACCAATCGAAGTCAGAATCCATGGGGAATGGGGTATATGGATCTGGGTAGGTTTCCGTGATTTAATGGGTATCGATCCAAGCGCACTGGGAGATGGCAGGGGTCAGAGGACGTTAATCCGCTTACCGCACGGAAAGCGTGTGGCCTGGAAGACAGGACAGCCTTTTCAGGCCGGGCTCCCCGTAAACGCAGACTGGACCGAACAAATTATGTTCCCCATCGATAAGTTCTGGTGGGGCGAGTCAGATCTCCATTCTCCCTTGGCTCGGCTCGACTCGCGTGCCCTTGTTCGCGAAGTGGGCACGCGGCGGGTACGGAACCATCAGTCGAAATGGACTCACGATCGATAGGATTAGGTAGGGACGAATGAGTGGCTCATGCATCCTCTGTACGTACAAAATAACTTCGTTCCATGCATGGCTCAATCGCCGAGTGGCGTAGTAGTCGAACTAGCTACAATCCATACATTGACTATTCAAAATGTATTTCTGGCTGTCTAGCCCAAAGGAGTCTCTTTGCATCCGGTCGTTTCGGAGATTTTACACCATAGAAATTTTTGGGCAACAGTAAGGGCACTCGTCCTCTCTTCTGAATGCTCCCCAACAGGGACTGATGTTAACAGAAGAGGTTCCAACTGACTCAGAAGTCATGGCTGCGATTGACGGCCAGTCTATTCCGTACGTGAGTGGAGTACCGCGCGGGTGTGCAGGTCCAGTAAGCCAAGGATTCCCAGGTAATGTAAAAAGAGACGTACGAGGGTAAGCGTATGAGCGCCTAGAGGGTCTCGAGGATGCAGAGCGCGAGTTATTTGTCGTTTGCTCGAAGTCGAGGTACTCTACACAAAGAAATAGTACTCGCATGACCCATTAGCAAGCGTATCGAGTGCGTCATGAGACGGCGCATCGCTCCCTCGCCCCTCTCTTCTGCGTCCAGTGGTATCACTCGGGTGGGACCCCACGGAGGGCGCCAGTGACCACGATGATATCCTGACGGTCGCCACATCTGAGGACGAATGTGGGTGTATCACGATCTCTCCCGCGGAACGACGGCCGGCTGCAGTGCAGGGTGTTGTCTACGGCGAACAACAACGACGACTTCTTTTATGCACCAGGTAGCAAAGGCGTATTATGCAGAGCCTGTGCTGAGATTTGAGAGGATGGTGAGATGAGTCCGAGCCGAGAGCAGGTGCTTTTCGACGCTCGGGGGACGAACATGGAGTTGTGGGTGGGAGGAATGACAATCGCGGGGGTCGTGAAATGGGTATTGCAGTGGATGCAAGAGACAGAGTGCTGACACCGTGGTACGAAAGACAGAGGACACTGAGTTGCGAATGCTGGTCGAAGCGGGCGTGCGACCTTGCAGAGCGGTAGCGGACGCAAAGTAGATGATAGCAGCTGGCCTCGAGCTGTGAGCAAAATCATCAATGATCAGCACGTCGCCCCTTGGATAGTAAGCCTGGCGCTGTTGCTCACCAGTTCGAAGGCCCCAAGTTCACGGCGTCCGACCCCACCGCCCTTTGAGAAGATCCGTAACGAGATGAATATCATCACGCAGCAGATTCGGTCTTTTTTTCCGTCTTATCCGCACTTGTGAATATACTGGCGCGAGCTGCAGCAAGGCGAACAGCCAGTCGAGCAGCCAGTCGAGCAGCCAGTCGTCGCACTTGTACGCGAATGCATCTTGCAAAGACCTTCTACGTGTGTTTACTGCAGAATATGGGAGCGAGTCAACAAGTGAGTCGCGTTCGTCGGGCGAGATCGAGGTCGAGTTTGAAGTGTAGGAACGCTCGCATCCCATACTTGGCATTCCACCACGACGAGGTGCTATTTGCATTCCGATGCACCTGTGGCTCAAAACCTGGGCTATGGTGGAATGAACTCGCATACGTCCTTCATCACTCTGCTTTCCATTCTACTTTACGGTGTTGCCTCAAATTAAGTGCCATGCCAGGCCCACGACGAATATAAATAAGCAGACACTCTTCTGACTAGAGACTACGTCATCAGATCTGCGCCGGTCTGACAGTGGCGTTACTGGCTGGTGTACCGTGCGCGTCATGTTTCGGATATTCAAAAATATCGGTATATGATGCCCTTTCTGTTGGAATACTACTGTTCTCTCCTTGATCGTTAGTGCGATTGTTGTCATACGATTGTGTTCCCGTTTCGATTACCGCCACAATTGTTGCCATTCCTTTTCTATAGCGCCTCCCACTCCGATCTAAAAGGGTCAAGTTTTGGTCAAGTTTCGTCACGTGCACCGCTCATTTCGTAGCCACATTTGGTACAGCTAATGTCTAACGATAGCCCCTACGAGGGAGGACTTCAGCTCAGCGCGCGCACGTCGGTGTACCCTCGGTCGTTCAAAAAATTTTCATTTTCACAGGCTGTCATGAATAGATGTGTTTTTTTAGATCCCTAGAATGTCTTCTCCCTCGTAGTTTTGGTCTCCCGTATATCCCCCGACGGCCGAATAGTTCATATTTTTGGTTTATTTGCCCTGCCCTGTCATGTGCCGCCCCGCTGACTCGTTTATGTGCCAGTGTCACTCTCACGCAGGAGTGCCGATCTGTCAAAGCATTTGGCCTCGTTCCGCATTTCACCACATACGTTAGGGTTAGCTTTCTAGATATGCGCCCGTCCCCTCGAAGCAGTAAAATGGACCCGACCTACGAGTACGCCCCTGGTCCCAACATGGAGACATATATTGAACAGCGTCCGTTAGGGCTAAGCTGAAGGAGCTTCTCACTGCCGTCAAAGAGCATGCAGAGACTGGGTGGTAAGTCAGTCACGAATCTGGTCCAAATTGGAGACTAATAGCTTCAAGATGACGAGTCGGCCATACACCGCTCGGTGTCGAAGCCTCAATCCCCGTTGCCACTGTTCGCGGGCGCGAGCGTTATGATGATGTTTGCAGCGTCCTCGATCGCGTTCGTTCCACTCTAGCAGGAGATATCAACGAATATCTCCCCTTTTATCGCCTTCACGATGGCTTGATGGTGGAAATTTGCGATTACTTGGTCATGGAGGACCGCATTACTCTCACCGCCGTTTCAAGACGGTTCCGAAATGTCGCCCTCAACTCAGCTACACTGTGGAGGTTCATCCACGTCCATTCTGGAATGACCCTCAAACAAATCGAGACCCTTCTCGCGAGTGGAGACCAGGCACAGCTGTGCATCTATGTTAGGGAGCCGCTGTTCCCGAGAAGAACAAGCAGGTCTTACATCACCCCCTTCTTCTACAACTACTCTCCTCCACCGTGTCCTCCCGTCTTGGTCAATAAAGGAATCACAGGCGCGGTGTTAGCCGCGCTGCCTCGGGCGACAGTACTCGACACGGTAGCGCATAAATCGAGCGGAACTTCCGTCATAGTACCACCCCATGTAATCAGCGTCGAATCACTGTCAATGCCTATGCCCGTCCTGACGTCTCTGCGACTATTCGAGCCGGTCAGATCAATACCACCCCTGCCACCCCCGCTGGGCCAGCAACCTGCACCCCAACCTGCGTTATTTGCCGGTGTCACTCCTTCTCTTCGTCACCTCGCCGTCTTGGACACGACGCTCGAATGGTCGGATCCTATCTACAAAAACTTGACCTACCTGCACATCCGACGACCTAGTACGCGGTGTACTTTCCTCCGTTGTTACGTTTCGTAGAATATTTGATAATAAACGTAACGTCTAATAGCCTGGGTTTAAACCTGGGGACTCTTCTTTCAGTCCCACGAATATACGATATTTAGTTCTAATTAGTTTCGTATACACGCGTTTAATAGTATATAGTAAACCTATAACACTGGCCTGCAGTATTGGTAAAGTAGAGCGTGTAGAACGATGGAATGGTAATCTAAACAATTGTACTAAATGTTCTATAGGTTCTTAGACCTCAGATATAGATCAGAACACAAGGTACGAAGAGTAATAAAGTGTATAAAATGAGAATGAAGCTATTCGCGCGATTGACAGTGATGTCTTCAATACCGGTTATTTATCCCGGGCCTACTGTCCCTGGCACTCCTTATCTCTATTTAGATAGGATTGCTAATGGGCTCTTAAGGCGCTATGGATAAATGGTTTATGGTAAAAAGATGATATATTAAAGCCCGCCAGGAGAGCCCCTTTATATAGGTGCGCTCTCCGCAGTGGGGTCCGTGCCAACACAACTGCGGCTGCGGAAATCATACCAGATGGCTCCTTTAGCGATGCATCCGCAGTTTGTGGGGCTTTGGATAATACATAGGTTTCTCGCGCGCGCCGATCCCTTTGTATGCCACCGCGGTAACAAAGGAAACCGGTTTAGCACGCGATACAAGCAACAATCAATTGGAAACTCCCAACAAAGATTATCCTCCCAGAGGATAATGACCAAGGCCCACCTCGCTAAGTACCCCATTCCCCTCCGACGCGTGCGTGCGTCAAGTCATAACCATCCGCCAGTAACCGTTCCATAACATCCGTCTACTCGACATACTTCGGGCGTGTCCAGATTTAACATATCTTGGGCTTGATGCTGTCATTGGGATGGGAGATTCGTTCCAGACCCAGAGAGGAGTCACCCTTCCCCGACTTGAACGCCTGTTCGTAGTCGACACCGACACTTATCGCATCTCCTCCTTCCTCGAACAGCTTTCTACTCCAAATTCGGTAGAATGCGACTTCATCTCCGTCGATTGGGCATTGCTGAACAGACGCACTTTGCCTGTATCCTCTCCATTGGGGCGCTTTACATTGACAGAGGCGGTCACGATGGTCTCTTCCTCTCACTATCCATTTAAGTGGATGATAGAGTGCCGTTGGGAGACAAGAGGGGCGATTCGTTGTCATTTCGATAGCTCCGCCAACGACCAGCCCATGAACATCACTGTTGATGACCAACAATCCAGGTTGATCAACTCGCTCAAGGACTCCATCGTACTATTTAAAACGTTGACCATACGTGGGATGTCTACATCTGGGAGTGCGCAGCAGATATTGGAGTTGTTTCCTTCAGTGGAGACGCTAAGAATAGGGTGTCTTACTCTCAATCCCTCTCATGGACAGACAAACGCCGAGAGTATAAAAGAGATGCTTTGGACTGATTACCGCTCTCAGGTACAAAATATCGAAATCGTCCTCTGCCCCGTTTCTCATGTATGTACAGCATCTCTCCCAAGTGCAAAAATAGTCGGAAGAGTTCATGGGATGAATGCGCATCGACTGACCTCTGTAAATCGGATGCCCTATGGCTTTGCTATGGCCTTGCTAGGGTGCTGCTAGGCGGAACTAGGATCAATATCCCAACACAGTCCAGAGTCCGAGAACTGGGTGCCACAGGAGTGATGCTGTACAACGGGCGCAGAGAACTCGGAATTGAAAAGAGTGGGTGAGTTATTGGTATGATTATCTACGCCAGGTTCATAGAAAATTTTGGACAATAGTAATTTCACTGGTCCTCTCTTCCGAATGCTCCCCAACAGGCCTGATGTTAATAGAAGAGGTTCCAATTGACCCAGGAGTCATGGCTGACATTGAGGGCTGGTCTATTCCGTACGCGAGTGGAGTACTACGGGGGTGTGCAGGTCCGCTACGCGAGGGATTCCAGGTAATGTAAAGAGGGACGTACGAGGGTAAGCGTACCAGCGCCCAGAGGATTTCGAGGATGCGGAGCTTGAGGTATTTGTCGATTACTCGAGGTCTAGGTACTCTACACTGAAATATAGTACTCGCATGATCCATTAGCAAGCATATTGAGTGCGTCATGCGGCGGCGCATCGCTCCCTCGCCCGTCTCTTCTGCGCCAGTGGTATCACTCTGGTGGGACTCCACGGAGGTCGGCGGTGACCACGATGATGTCCTGACGTCCGTCACAGCTGAGGACGAATGGGGGTGTATCACGATTTCTCTCGCGGAACGACGGTCGGCTGCAGTGCAGGGTGCTGTCTACAGCGAACTACGCTGACGACTTCTTTTATGCACCAGGTATCAAAGGCGTATATACGCGGAGCCTGTGCTGAGATTCGAGAGGATGATGAGACGAGTCCGAGAGCAAGTGCTTTTCGACGCTCGAGGGACGGACATGGAGTGGTGGGTGAGAGGAATGATAATCGCAGGCGCCATGAACAGGGTATTGCAGTGGGTGCAAGAGACAGAGTGCCGAAAGCTGGGTAGGAAAGACAGAGGACACGAAGTTGCGAATGCTCATCGAAGCGGGCGTGCGATCTTGCAGAGCGGTAGTGGACGCAAAGCAGATGACAGCAGTTGCACTCGAGCTGTGAGCAAAGTTATCAATGATCAGCACGTCGCCCTTTGGATAGTAAGCCTGGTGTTGTTGCCCACTCGTTTGGTGGCCCAGTTCACGGCGTCCGACCCACCGTCCTTTGACAAGGTCTGTGACGAGATAAATACCATCATGCGGTGGATCTGGTCGGTTTTTTTCCGTCTTATCCGCACTTTTGGATTTACTGGCGCGAGCTGCAGCAAGGCGAACGGCCAGTCGTCGCAATCGTACGCGAATGCATCTTGCAAAGACGTTCTACGTGTGTTACTGCAGAATATGGGAGCGAGTCAACAAGTAAATCGCGTTCGTTGGGCGAGATGGAGGTCAAGAGTGATGCCAGGAATGCTTTTCCCTTCGTCCAGTTGAGCCTGGGTCTCAGGAAAGACGCCACCCGAGCCGTTGAGAATATTAATAAGCGTGACTGTGACACCAAACAGCACTCCTAATTCAATGTGGCGTTATTTGGAGTGAATAACTACAACCCTCGAACTCTGCACCTGGCAGATATATCTCATCACTCGATCGCCAAACGAGCTTCAATTCATACATCGAGGCAACTGAAATATCTTTGACTGGTATTCGCCTCCAACTCTCCTCGATCTAGGGAGGAAAGGTATGTTCGCGAAAGTAAATGGAGGCAGCATGGATCATCGGGCTGTTCGATGGTCTTTCGCACCTGGACAAACGACCGGATTTCAACGGGAACGATTTTTATAATGACCCACACAGGAACGTCGCACACAGTATTCTTCACGCATCCGCCCCATCTTCACAGGTTGTTTAGCGGGTGGTTGTCACGTCACGAGCCTCCTTTGCGCCCCGCAGAGGCATATTCGAGCTGCGCTGCAGCATGGCGACCAGCCAGTCATCGCACCTGTGCGCGAATTCATCTCGCAAAGACGTTCTACGCGTGTTTACTGCAGATTATAGGGGCGAGTCAGCAAGTAAGTCACGTTCGTCGGGTGAGACCGAGGTCGAGTTTGAAGTGGGTCGTGTTCCGGGCCTCTTCTGGGTTCAAGCGTCTTCAAGTGGGGTGTCAGACGAGATATCGGCTAGGGTATTGGGTAGAGACCAAGATCGGCTAGGATTCGACCTAGTGGACAACTCATCTGCCACATCTCACTCTGAAGGCAATTATAGGGCACGGAGCTACAATTAGCTCCATACTTTACCCATGCAGCTCCAAAATGTTGACATTTGACATTCACCTGCCCTTCCACTACCGGCCTTGGTCGCTTGTCCCGCCTCTTGTTCATCCTCGCCATACAAACGTCAGAAATGCGTATCAGCACCATTAGAGTGTATCCTGGGAAGTTGAATACGCGCATCAAATAGCTCGTTGATACCATCCGAGCTTGTCAGCACGCCCCAAAGTCAACACTCTGACAAGATCAATCTCCTATCATCCCACTTCACCTCCGCATAATTTTCTTCGATTATGTCCCTATGCGTCTGCCATGCCCTATTCGAATAAATGGTCCCTAAGCATGTATCACATTGATAACCACGATCTGTAGTTATACAGTGGTCAACCACCCAACTGACACCACCACTCAACTGACCTCGGGCTTTCTGTCCTAGCAAGGAGGCTGTAAATAGTCTTAAATAGAACATTTTATTCACAGATGGAGATATATTAACCATTTT
>Ga0307515_10005199_pt1 | contig 26445 bp, 26 predicted proteins | sample 17_EM_MG_FD_194513 | JGI IMG/M metagenome (GOLD analysis project Ga0307515, IMG submission 194513) | Populus trichocarpa ectomycorrhiza microbial communities from riparian zone in the Pacific Northwest, United States - 17_EM | ecosystem: Host-associated > Plants > Roots > Unclassified | place... | reverse complement strand
CCGAGTGGACAGCACTCAAATGGCCCTCGAGCGTGCCGCGCGCCGCTCCCGTCGCGGCGTCCCAGAGCCTGACCGTCTTGTCGTCCGACCCCGACGCGACCAGCTGGCCGTCCGGCGAGAATGCGACCGAGTAGACAGCACTCGAATGGCCCTCGAGCGTGCCGCGCGCCGCTCCCGTCGCGGCGTCCCAGAGCCTGACCGTCTTGTCGTCCGACCCCGACGCGACCAGCTGGCCATCCGGCGAGAATGCGACCGAGCAGACAACACTCGAATGGCCCTCGAGCGTGCCGCATGCTAAATTCGAGGTTTCTTCTGCGTGCAGGACACGCTCGATCTGCGGATCTCTGTGATTCCAGAACTGTTGCCTAATTTCGCTCTTCAGCGGACTGAATGCAAGAGCAGCGCTATACGTCTGCAGAGGAGCCTTTCCAATTATTGATCCAAAACGGAGAATAAAGCGTTTTGCATCGCGAATCATAGCTTGCAAAAGCGAATTTGTGCTATGCTTTTGCTTCTGCTTGCTATGCCTTTGCTTCTGCTTGCCATATTAGCTATTCGTACTGTAGCTTGGTAGAATTAATTACCTGCCGTAAGAATTTCATCTAATAATCTCACCAGAACAGCCCCGTCAGAGATCTTCCCCATTAGGCTAAGAGCTTCAAGCCAATGCAGAAAGTGCCCTTGAAGGAACGTATGAACCTGATCATTGTCTTTAAGGGGACCTCCACTCTCTTTTAGATGATGTACCCAGTAGCAACATGCATACTGAAGATGTGCGGGAATATAACGGCCTACTATGTCGTTATCTACCTCTCGCGTAAGGGTGCCCGGCCTCCGCAGACGGCAGACATCTCTTCTTAGAGAATCCGACATAAGCCGCAGCGATCGATCAGCTAGTAGACCATGCGCCTCGATATGCCCTGATGGAAAGATTTTTGAGCCATTGCCGGTACTAAGGTAGTCCTTCGCCGACTGATGAACAAAGTAGACCGTTTGCCCGCGAAGCGTCAAGAAAGAACCACAAGAGCCGACTAGATCTTGCAAAGCTTGGGGGTCGTTGCTAAGATCTTCTGGAAGGCCAGCAATGATTCCAATTTCGCCAAGGTGCAGAGGACGATAGGAGAGCGTGATCGTGCGAAGAGTCTGTAGGTAGACTTCCACCTCTTCCAGATCTCTATTATACTGGATCTGCTCCAACATTCGCTGGTAGAGAGGCTCTAGTCCCGCTGGGAACTTCGTATAGACATCTCGAGTTCCCCAGGCTGGTACTTTCTCGAGTTCTTTGCAGACCAAAGCCACCCATAGGAAGGTTCCATCCACATGCTCGGTGAGATACTCCTTAATAGAAACCTGGAGCTCACTTCTGTAATTCTTTCGGGAAGCTAACTTATTAACCTTGTAATTAATGAAAGAAGTAACTGCGTCTGAAACATGAGATGAGTTCAACTCTAGGCTCATGTTATGGCCAAGGTGGCCGCGTTGAAGATGTTCAATGATTTTTGTCTCGTTGCGGCTAGTCACCACCCACTTAACTTTATTTGACAACTCAGAGTGGCTGAGTAGATTTAGGAAGGTCTCAAGCGACTGAGAATCGCACTCGTCAAGAGCATCGACCATCAAGTAGACTCTCGGATGACTTGGATCCTGCGCTATCTCTGAGAGCGTTCTCCAAAGGCAGTAGAGTGCATTTAACCCCTCGAAAGGGCAGCTGCCGGTTCCGTCATACCTCTTCCGCAGATGACGGGCCAACGCCGGATTTTGCGTGGCTAGGAGGTAGGTAAGGCCTCGGATGATCGAAACTGCATTATTTAGTTCCTGGATTGTGTTCTGGCAGAAGAAGTACGACAGGATCCCTGACCCAGGACTTGACTGGAGCCGCCGTGATATCTCGTCGATGAGAGCCATCATTATCATCGTCTTGCCCTTGCCCGGATCGCCATGTATCCATAGTATACAGGACTTGTCATCGTTCCACCACTGCGTGAAGGCTCGATCGTGGAGGATCCATGCGCACGAGCCTTTAAGCAAAGGATCTTTGCTGCTTAAGATTCGGTCCTTATCCTCCCGCGGGTCGGTCAGACGCCAAGCGCTCAAGCATCGATTATCAGCATCGCCGTCTGCAGTTATTACACGCACCAAAAGTTAGCCTCGACGTAACATAGTAGAACCCAGCTTGACTGCTTGCGGTACCTGGACTTGCGAAGTTTATATCACCTCCGCCTGTGTCGAAACTATTGCCAGCCAGAATGTGGCCGCCATGGCTAAGGAATTCGCCGCTGAACGTGTGGTTTTGCGGATTGCGGTACGTATTCATGACTTGTCATGAAGCCCGGCGCTGCTGCGGCGACCTTGTCGTAGTGGAGAGGATGCTGGCCAGCACGAAGGAAGCGCACATGAAGTTACGGGCAGCAGTTCTCTTAGCTGTCTTCCTTTTAACGCTGCTTGCTGCGCCTCACTAAGGACCTGCACTTCATCCTTTTATTGGTGGGCGCATATGCATGTGCACGCACTTGAGCGATATCTCTCGACAACCAGCTGTTAGACAGCAATGCCCACCTATTTCCACCAGAGTCGTACTGCTACTACAGATCCTTTGCAATGACAAACTTTCGCCGTCCTCATACCATGACTACACAGTAGGATGGATTTGTGCGCTCCCAATCGAGCTGGCTGCGGCAGCGGAGCTGCTTGACGAAGAATTCGAAGACCTCCCTGAAGACAGCAACGACACCAACCTGTACACATTCGGCCGTGTTGGAGACCACAAAGTCGTCGTTGCCTGTCTACCAGCAGGCCAGACGGGCACCAACTCTGCAGCCGCGGTCGCGATTCAGATGAAGTCAAGATTTACATCAATCCGGTTTGCCCTAATGGTCGGTGTTGGAGGCGGGGTCCCAAGCGCCGGGTTAGATATAAGGCTTGGTGATGTAGTCATCAGTCAACCGTACATGCAACATGGAGGAGTGTACGACTTTGGGAAGACTGGAGCGGGTGGGCAATTTACGCGGACGGGATCGCTTACATGTAACACACCGCCAACGGCTCTGCCGAACGCTAGGGGTGTGAATACACCGTGTAAATCGGAATATTACACGTGTACACGGTGTATTACACAGTGTAATACACCGTGTAAGTGTAAGCTTATATAATATATTATATATCGTAATCCTCAACGTCCTCCTGGTCGTCGTCGAATCTATATATATCCAGTTCTTGGCACTTTTTTAGGTGGGCGACGACCTTCTGACGACTATTTGAGTGCCATGTTTTCTGGCAGTGAATATAGACAACCTTTGGGTTTTACCACGGAGTTTATATACAGCAACCTCCTTCCAGCATAGACCAGCTGTAGAGCCTGCTATTTAGTGAACGATTTAATTGAAAACACTACACCAAGGCTCGTGATAGAGACGAGTATACCGCTCAAAGAAAGAGTGCGATGAACGGCGTTGTAAATAGGTGTTCTGCTTATAGGAATTTAATATTATGGGCCATCCAAACGAAAGACTCTTCATTACACTGTTTACTAAGCATATGGCCCGTGCAATACACGGTGTAAGCCTCCAGAATACACGTGTACACCGTGTATGTACACGAATGTATGTACACGTGTAAGTGTAAGCTCACACCCCTACCGAACGCACTTGCAAAGCTGCAAAAGCAGTCTTCCTACTCATCTCTCGGTTTTCGATCGCCTGCCACAATTTGGCCGCGAAAAAGCAGGACCTGATATACTGCTCAAGCCAACATATAATCATACTGGGGGAGCAACATGTGAGGAATGCAGTAGAGAGATGTTAGTAGAGCGTGCTCCACGTACAACTGAAGAGGTTGTTGTTCACTATGGCACGATGGCCTCCGGCAATCAGGTCATGAAGGATGGCATCACTCGAGATAGGCTGAACTCGGAGCTTGGCAGTGTCCTCTGCTTTGAGATGGAAGCGGCAGGACTAATGAACAGCTTTCCGTGCTTTGTCATCCGAGGCATCTGCGACTATGCGGACTCGCACAAGAACAAGGGATGGCAGCCTTATGCGGCAGCAACGGCAGCTGCGTGTGCGAAGGAGCTTCTGTCTGTGATACCGGAGAGTCACATCTCGGAGACATGTTCAATTGCTGAGCAGATCAAGTCCGGTGAGTTAGTGGACCAGATATGGATATTAACTATTTATCTTTTGCTCACTTGCGGTACAGAAGTTCATCCCTCAAGCAAGACACAGCAAGGCCAAGTTAATAATTTCTCTGGCTCTGTGTACACGGCTGGGGGCAAGGCGATATATGGCAACACATTTAATTCAGGAGGAGGAGCAATGAGCCTTTAAGGCACGGTCCCGCAGATGTCGCAGTAGTTGTAGCTATAGATATCTCGTGCTAAACGGTTATCTAATCAATAAGTTAATCAATTGGTTGCCGATTGTTTGCTACATAATACCCTTCAAACAACTAGCAACATCTAGCCTCCGCTGCTCAGCCCCTCCGATCCTCTCATCCACCGCGAGGCCTACACAAGATGGGATCCTTCTAGCACGCGTATTTTAGGGATCCACACACTCTATTCCCATGAGGGCCTTTCTTATTACTATGATGTGAACAACATTAGACGCGAGCGCTTCTAGAAGAAATAGTTGTGCTTTGGGCGACGGCATATGTATATGATCTAGCCTCGTGGCTAGTCTATTCCGTTTGCCCGAAAATTTACTATTTTGGAATCTTAAAGCTAAGAGTACAGACAGCATCTTTCAGGGTTAAAAATGATCTTATACTTCTTTAATTCCGTTTACAAATACCTAAACACTAGTGGGTGAAAGTGAAGCATCTAGGAAGTATGTGGGCGAGCTAAGAAAGTTTGGCCGGACAATGACGGTACGGGCGAGGAAGATGAACAATTAGGCAGGGTTTGGGACGCTTGGAATAAGGGCGGGCTAGTGCATAGAAAGTAGGAAGGAGTTCATGGGCATATTAAATAAGGCTGCCGGGGGAGGCGGCGTTTCGGTCGTGGCTCAGGACGGTTTGTTCTTAGGATATATAGATGTATCTGTCTGAATTAATTTTAGATCTAAACTGTCTAATACATAGAATCCCGCAATACCGTTTTGTATGGAATGTATGTCAATTTGTTAATAAAGCCAAGAAGACGACAAGCGTTCTAGAAATCCTTTCTACAGCCTTAAGCGTATGTCCACGGCAATTGGCTTGGAATAACAATCTGGTGAGTATACTAACGCTGCCATGCACCAGTCGATCCTTATGTATACCCAAGAATGGCACCATCTTCAAACGCATCCTACGTGGAAAAACTTCTTCCCTCTAACACTTCTATCCGAGCTGGTTGGTGTCGTTGGGAAGGGTAATAATGTAGTTATTCATTACCCAACCATTGAGATAGCTGGTTAGGCAGGCAGGATTTGATATTACTGGTCATGGTGGAGCCGATCAATTTAGATAGGCGCTACACTAAGAGGAGACCAACTAATCCGTTTAAACCGAATCAATTTATTATACTTAGACTCATTAACGTGTACAAGGTAATAGAGTGAAATGCTAATAGGTTACAGGTAAAATTCTCGTAGATCTAGATTTTACTCCTTTGCTACTCGGCGAGCTATTTTCTTTAACCAATCTATAGACTTTAAAGTCCCACTAATGCTAAATGTTAATGCAAGGACCTTGAATTCGTCCCATAGGACGACCGCTATCTCATCCTAATATAGCTTAAGCTTCTTAAGTAAGTGTTTACGCAGAGCCTCTAGCATAGGAGGGGTAATAGATTAAGGCCTTCCGCCATCGTTCCAAGGAGCTTTTGTAGTGCCGAAGTAATGAAGATTCGAGCGTATCAATTTAATTGAATGCTTACTACACTTAGCAACGTTAGCTATTTGGGTAGTAGAGAGCCGCTTATAAAGGATTAAATCACGAGTTAGGTCGTACTATGAGGCAGTAAGGTTCGGCGCCGTGCAGTTGAAGACAAAACCCGGCGAATTTAATTAAGATACCTATCCTCATACGTATTTGAAGCTTTTCAAAATGGCACGTTGGCTTAATTCAGGTGACATAATTAAGTAACGTACGATTAGCCAGATCTAGTTAGGTAGAGCTGAAAAGCCCGGTCGAGAGCGAGGCAAACCTTCCCAGCAGTTGTGCACGAGGGGGAAGTCGGTTTCGAGTCAGTGGCGTGATTCGACAGAAACTATCGTCGAAGCATCAACACCATTCGACGCCACATTCCATAGCCTTACGCTATCGTAAACCTTGCCCTACAGCCTTACAGGTTCTCCTTTGCAGTTCCACGACTTGGCAATGATGAGACGGCGCCGGGCGGTCGCCTAATCTCTGCAGCAGCAGAGGTCCGCGACTTCACCTCATCGATTCTACTCTTTGACAGGCTGATGCCAGGGACAACCCAGCCGCCGCAACTGCATTGCATTCCTTGCCAGGCATATTTGCCCACGTTCGTATGGCATTTCGGACATTCGAGGCGCCCGTCCAACTTGCCTTGCTCAAGCTCTGGTCGCATCCACGACAAGGGGTCCAAGAAGTAGTGGGCGCAATTAGAGGACGATGCTGCAGGGGCTGGTGCCTCAGTTTGGTCATTGATAGCGGTAGAAGGGACGTGCGAGATGAGATATTGAGAGGTTGCCAAAGTTCGTCTGCATTGCGTAAGCAGGCTGCTGGGCGGTGAATCGATAGATAGAAAGGGGCCAAAAGCGAGACAACGTCTTCCAGCACACGACAGCTCACCTGCATTTGCGGCATCGTAGTTCAAAGTCAGCAGATTGCCCAGCCACATGTTCGTCTTCGAATCTAATCTTTTCTGCCTCCGGCGCCTGACCACACGCGCGGCTTAGTTCGACTTCCCGTAGGTAAACCCAGCGCTGGTAGGCCGGAGATTCTTCGACGTTTTGAGGCGCATTCATGCGCCCATATAGCTCCAATTGGGCCATGAAGCCGTCGTTAGGCTCGCATATTGATCGTGCTTGGCGGATGTGAGACAAGGCTTCAGAAGGCGTAATGTTGTGCTTTTGCATCAAGTAAGCGATGACACACGTCGCCGACCGTGATTTTCCCATGGCACTAGGGTGAAGAACGTGGTTGGCATGCTGTAAAGATTGGTTCTGAAAAATTGTGGTGGCAAACGAGCGGTGTGTATGAACAGGAGACAAAGCTCGGGAAGCGGGAGGAGTGAAGAAAAACTTGCACCTTGGTGAAGCTGTAAGGGTTACAGGGCGAAAAATATGAAAAACAAGGACGCGTGCAGCATGTAAAGCTGTGTGTTTGCGCACAATGACACAAGTGGACTACCCGTTCACTATTGAAGATGGCGAAATTGCCAAGAAGGGAGATTCGAGGTGTCGGTCAAAAGTTGGGATATGTGGCACTCAGCTATACCAGGATCACATACCAGTGGACCAGCACGCCGCCACCCCCGTCAAGACCCTCTTGAATAAACTGGTTGGTGGCAGGGAAATGCTCGAGCAAGTTTTCATCTTCTACATCGTCGACCTCGACAACCATGTGCTTGAAAGGGCTGAAGAGCTCCTGATTGAGCGGCATTCGAAGCACTGACAGGACGTGCGTTATATTAGCTTGTTGAAGTGCATCGCGCCGGCGCAAGGTGAACAGCCTATGCCAGGTATGTCAGTGGCCGAGATTGGGGATGGTAGAGAGGCGTGCGGGACGGACAGGTGACCAGTAAAAAAGTGTATTTAACATACCCGCCAATGTAGAGTTTCAAATCGCCGGGCACCTTGTCGAGTAGGGCCATGACAGCTCGAGATTGCGTGCAGTAGTGGAGACTTGATTTCAGATCGTGAGGCGAGTGTGTGGAGTATTGGGGCCCAAGGGGGTTGTGTCGTCCTAGCCTTTGAAGGGCTCGAGTTTTTTCCCGAGGCTCCAAGGACTGGGCCAGCGTCAACCGGGCCAAACGTAATTGCTTGTCAACGGGCTCAACGGGCAAAATGCCTATTTTCGGACTACGGACGAAGGAAGGGCAGTCTTCCCAAGTCGGCAAGCTGGAGAGGACTAAAAGGACTTTTGTAGCAAAGTAATCCCACACTTTGATGGTGTCGTCGCTAGCTGCCCAGCGCCCCTGCGGACTTCTGAAGCGCGATCATCAAGGCGCCGGGAAGGGTCACAGCCACCAGCCCTATGGGTCAGAGCGCCACAGCCCTGTCAAAGCATCCACACACCCAAGACGCTTAGAGTCAGGGAGCGCCCGCCCCCGCGTGCGTCAACTGGAGACTCGCTCAGAGCCCAGAGGTACCGGGCAATCTGGGGAACTGGCAATCTGAGAATTAGCAACACGGCAATACGACGCCCAGCGCGTCGGCCGCAGAGTTTACCCCTTGTCACAGTTGTCGAGATCTTTTGGGCGGCCGTGATAAACCAGTCGACGCCAGCACATTAACAATCGGCGATCGTCACACTCTGCAGCTTGCATCACATCCGGCTAGAGAGCGACGAGCCAGGCCGACAGTGCAGTCAGGAGAGGGCCATCGACTGAGCGATCCCAAGAGCAGAAAGTGCTGTAGCCGGGAACGGATGGAGAAGCGGGTCCTGTTTTTGTTGTCTGGGGTAATTCCCACGGCAGCCATGCTAATATGCCCCCGTTTGCTTGCTCCGAGCCGTCAAGCGCATCATGAGCGAAAATAATGGCGAGATGAGCGAGATGATGGCTTGATGGCTGCAGTCCCCTCGCACGGAATCTACCGTCTTTGGCCAGGTGAGGATTGTGTAATGCCCCCTAAGCAAGGGGACAAGGCGGATCACGGCAGGACTCTGTCAGCCTCGGAAAAATAGCACCGCCACTTGGAGCCTCCAGCCCACTGCCGCGACACGCAGCAAGCCAGCAAAGCAGCAACGGGGGCGCTGTCACGTTGCTACGACTACTTGGAGAGATGGAAATGCACTGATCAGCAGATCACCGTTGCAGGGCGGGCGTCGAGTGGGGGAGGTGGGCCAGAGCAAGGCAGCGAAGGGAGTGCGGTGAAGAAAGGACATGTTGGGGCGGGCTGGGAGGGGGCATGGGCATGTAGTCGCCGCGGAGGAATGCACGCAAGCAGTAAGAAACAAAAAGAGGAGGCTGGCAGGAGTCTCTGAAGTCCCCAGCCGACGCCGCTAAAGCTAGTCACAAAGTGGGGATGGGCAGAGTTGTAAGGCTGACGGTCGCGCCTTGATCCCAAACAGCTGCAAGTCCTTACCCGCTGCCTTACCTTGGCGCTACCTGCCCATTTGGCTTAGGTCCAATGTATGAATGAATGCACGCATGCTTGCTCTTGGCGGAGCGCTGCAGCTCTGCAAGCATTGCTCTAAAAATTCCGTGGCCCTGTCGTGGGACGTCGTGTCCTCCCCCAGTGCATCCAGTGCATCTGCTCTGCATTTCTATCTAATCGCCCCCCTCCCCCCAGTGGCCTATCCCTCCCTCGCCCGTCCCGCTCCTCCCTCGCCGTTGGTCGCGGGTCTATCCCTCCGATCTGACGTTGCGCTGCGGGCGACGTTGCTGCTGGGCTGCTGGGCCGGTGGGCGCTCTGGAAACGGCCTGAGCCGACAGGGCTGCGAATGCGCGGGCTTCCTTTAGATTGAAAGTCGACGCTGTTGGGCTTATTCGAGCTTGTCCCAAGCCACCGGGGGAGCCTCCAGCGCTCCTCCTCGTCATCTTGAAACATCCCGATCTCAAATGTGCAAGCCGTCACCCTCTGCTCTGTGTGCCGGCCGACTCTCGGTTGATTACCTTTGTATCGAGCCCTGTCGCCCTGTACCCCCCGACCGCCCACCGAAGGTCATTGGGGGATGAGGATTCGTTGGCCCTGCGGCATTCTGCAGGTCTTCTGGAAAGCTCGAGCCGATGGTGTGGTTCTCGAGTAAGGGCTGCAGATGAAAGCCATCTCCAAGCTGGGGCCCCTGTTCATGCTGCCGCACTCTGGCTGGTAGTTCGGTGGAGTCTCGTCTAGTTTAGCCAATCCAGCCGCTGTCAACCGGGGCGCCTCTGCTCGCCGCCCTCTCGCACGGTGCATAATTTGGCATGCTAAGGATCCCTTCCCCCCTCGGCCGTTGGATGAGTGTGAGCTCCCTCGACTTCTTTTTCTTCCCTACGTTCTGCCCTTACGCCCACGAATGGTGCCCTGCCCTCTGATGCTTCATCCCTCCTGAAATTATTCCCTTCTTAGCGTCTTGGCGCGACGCCGCCGAGTCCGGTCCTCAGAACCCTCGCCGTTTGGGTGCTGTGTGCTTTCTAATGGCTGGTGGTATTACCATGAGCTACGACCAACACACGACTGCAGCAGAAATATCAGGATAGTAGAGGAAAGACGCGCACTCAGTTGCTTGAGTTGTGCGTGGCTGTGCAGCGTTAGTACCCTCTTTTTTTCAGCTATGGGCGTCTCCGATGCCATTCTCAGCCTGAAGTTGCCTCAAACGACGTAGGGCTGAAAGGTTGTTTTGGTGCTAACCTCCCCGCGGCTTGAATCAGTACCACGATAACTTCTCCCTCAACACCTTCCCACCAGCAATACGCTGTGCCAAAGCAACCCGGTGCCTAGCATCGCTCTGCTTTCGTCGTACCCTGAGGCACGGCCAATTCTGCTTACCATTTCGGTCTCTCCGTGGCTGGCTGGCTGCCTTTCAGAGTCCTAAGCGCTGAGCATTAACTACTTGCTTGCCACATCCGTTCAGTCATTCGCGACGGGCACGATTCAGCTGGTGGCAACCCCCTTGTCACCCCTTATGGACATGTCGCACGCAACTTCGACACCGTCGATTCGGATATATGATTCGGGATCAGTCCACAGTCGGTACTCGATACCGCGCCGTTCCCCCTACGCCTCCGGCCCAGGAATTCCTATGGCCATTCCAAACGCTCGAGAGTCTCCGCCACCGCCCCTGCCGCCTCCTCGTTACATCGACGAGCTCAGCGAGGGGCAGGATCCAGGTTGGCAGTGGGGCAACTCCAACAGCTCCAGCAGCGCAGGTTTTGGAAGGTCGTCGTTTGGATCTATAAAACCAGGATCGAGCTTGCTTGGTGGTGGCGGTCAGCTGCGGCGGGACAAACCGGCAGACCATGGCGAGCGGAATGGATATGGCGTTGTTGTCCGGCGGGACGGCCCAGTCTCAGCAACTAAATACCCCCGCGACACGGAAATGAGCAACGAAAGCCCAGACAGCGACGAAGATCGTGGGGCCTTGAGTCGCCCGCCCCTCTCGAAGAATCATCGGTGAGCCCTACACTTCTATCGTGCACTCCGACTTTTTGCTTCAAAATATTGCCACTGGCAATTTCCAAAAGATCTTGGTGGTTTAGGTTATTGTTACTTTTGATCATGAAGGCTGACATGGCGGATGCACTGAACAACAGATTCACTAGCGAAAAGCAACTAGGCCAGAGATCTCTCGAGAACTCCTCTCAAGCATACGACAAACAAGTCCTCTCCAAAATTGGTGGTCCCAACACACCGACCAGAACTTCAGGCCCGGGTTTCCTCTCCTCAAGCGCCCAAGAAACATCTTCGGCTCCACACACAGCCTTAAGCAAGCTCAATGGACAATTAAAGCCTCTGTCCGTCCCAGAACGGCTGTACCCGTCCCTCGAGTCACCTATCTCCCGGTGGACGCCGTCCGGAGCCGTTTCGCCTGCCCACTCGTGCGACCCGGGCTTAGACAGCTGCCAACGACGTTACGGCAGCATTTCTACCCCAGGGACCTTGGATGATAATTCTTCATCACAGCAACACCGCGGAAGTTACGATCAGAATGTCTTCTCAGAACAAGAATTCACAATGGAGGAAAATGGCCTGCGCGACCTGAACATCAACGATCGCAGTCCGTCAGGGTCTGATGAATACCAATTGGGCTCAAAATGCGGACTTAAGCGACGTGCTTCTTCGCCTCCCTCAGAGGCTGCTCGGGAAGACCGACCAACGGTGGGTGGGGGCAACGATCTCTATCACCGTCGGTCTGCACAAATGCTGGTCAACCGCAACTCACCAGTATCGAGGTTCCACGCAAACCAAGGGTCACTTTCTTCAGCCTCATCACTCAGTCAGAGAACGGGATCATTTGCATCATCATACGGCCTCTCCGCCGCCAGCAGCGCCACCAGTTACAGCGGCGAGCCACGACTTTCACCGGGCGCACTTTCGCCTTCGACCGAAACGGAGTTCGGCCCCGTTTCACCGTATGCAGCTAGCAGGTCGCTGAATCCCAGTCCACGTGGTTCCTTGTCCAGAGCGCACCACCAACGCGGTCTTTCTGAAAACGAGCCCACCCAACATCGCAAAATGTCTGGAGACAGCCTAGCGCACTCGAGACAGAACAGCGTCTCCAACAAGATCCAAGGTCTCTTTATCTGCGAGTGCTGCCCCAAGAAACCGAAAAAATTCGATAGTGAGGAAGAATTACGGTATGTATCGTCCAGAGCGTTCACTAGGGCGTCATATTTTCGATCTTGCAATCTTGCACGTGAAAACTAACTCCCCCCACCAGCATCCACGAGCTCGAGAAGCAGTACACCTGCCAATACTGCCAGAACCGCTTCAAGAACAAGAATGAAGCCGAGCGACACCAAAATTCGCTACACCTACGACGACATTCATGGTCCTGCGCAGCGCTCGCGGGTGTGCAAGCGGCCTTTCACCCCTCCACGGCCCACCCTGCCACTGCCGATGTCTGCGGCTACTGCGGTGAGGAGTTCCCCAATCCCGCGAATTGGGAAGTACGATCCGAGCACCTGAATCACGTGCACAAATTCGGGGAGTGCAACCAGGCAAAGAAATTCTTCCGCGCCGATCACTTTCGGCAGCACTTGAAACACAGCCACGCCGGGACTAGTGGCAAGTGGACCAATATGCTCGAAAACGCGTGTATGAAGGACGAGCCGCCGCCCAAGGAGAGGGTGGTATCGGTCAGCTCGCTCAGCGGCTCCTCGACCGGGGGTGCGCTGGGTTCGGCATCAAAGCCGGGGGTTATTGACGAAGTGCATGACGAATCTTGAGGCGTTTGGTGGCTTATTGAGCGAGCATTCAAGCATTGATTCAAGCCGTGCTGCCTTGTTTTTTGCGAATCTTACATTCCGCGCCTTATTTGTGGAGCATTTTCTTGCCGCAAGGTGGGTCAGTTCACTGGATTCTGGATTCCGCATGCCTAAAATCCTGGGCAAAAATTTCCTCGTCTCGTTGGACATAATTATTCCCTCAGCGGAGCTTGAGATTCCTGCGTACCCAACACATTTTACGATATTGATGACGGCGTTTCGACGCAGTTTGTGTCTCGGAGAACAAGTCTGTTGCGATATTTGGATTGGTTTGTTGCATCTCAGGTGTCATTGCTGGGGACGTCGAGCCCTAGCGCGTTTTCTTTTTCTTACCACGATGTTTCAACAACTTTTCCTCACCGCTGAATCAATCTACTACATTTACGTATCACGTAATCAAATTCGATGTGTCCTCATTATTAGTACCTTAAGATCTGACAGGCGCGAGAGCCCCGAGCATTTTCCGAGTAGGGCGTGACCTATCTCTTACTCAGCTTTCAGCTACGTCCTATGAACGGGCAGACTCGGAAACATCTCTCAGATCCGATTAATTAAAACATTATAACACAATCTCCAAACAGTGTCGGCATCTTAGGCACCCATAAGTAGCACTTATGGCTAATCAGAAACGCAAAAGCCACAGGAGCATGCAAACGGGGCTTGTGTGGGCATTTTGAAAGATAGCGATGATGTGCGCACGCACCCCCGGGCTGGCGGTTGGCACTGCAGTCTCACAAGGAATAGCAGGCAACACCCCAAAACAGCAGCCTCACCACCATCAGCATCCTCACCAAATTACCGAAAATCTGACAGGAATCATCAATACATCCTTCCCGCTGGGGTCTTCTACAGAAACAGCGCGTGCGAGCCGCGCGCTAAGCCTTAATGTGAGCGGATGTCCGAATACACTCGCTCCTGCCAGATGCCGCAACGTCTGGGCTCTGCTTGCTGACGTTACGCGGAACGTGCCCTTCCCTTTTGCGGAACGCTCCCTTTTCCTGTCTCTCTCACTCTGCCTACTCGGCCACCCCAGACGCTTCCTGCCTCTAGGTTTATCCCCTGTTCCCCTGTCTGGATGTCGCTGACGGGCACGCACACTCACATACACATACATACACACACGAGACGGTGCGGCACGCGAAATAGGGTCAGCCAAGCGCGAAAAGCAAGGCGGCCCTGGGTGCTGCGCCGGTCGAGAGATTGCGTAGTTGCGTCGACAGTAATCGGCGACATGGTTTCTCAGTCTTCCAGCGTGCCTGCCCGCCCGCCCGTTCACCGTTTTCGAGCGACGTCGTGGGGTGCGTATCTTTGGAGGAGGAGCTGCTGGCGAATCACGAGAGGCGGATGCGTCGGCACCAGAATGCAATGCGACGTCGCGCTCGAGTCAGTTTGGCGAGGCTGCTCTTGCGATGCTCATCGGTGTGCTAAGTGATCGGTCTGCTTTTTGCACCCGTCGCAGGCGTTGGAGGGCTGAGCACGCGGTGGAGACAAGATCCTAGGTTATTTAAAGATCTAGATGGTGGAATGGTAGAGATCTCTAAATCCAAATCCCTGGGTCTTGACGTCAGCTGCCGCGTCAGGTGACCCAATTCATCAAGGCAAAGTCTGGCATTGTGGGGAGAGGGCTGCTGCGGGAGGACTAGGCCGGTTATGCTGATAGGGCCAGCCCGGCGGGAAAGTAAGAGCTATCCCACTGTAGTAGCAACACGGAAAGGAGAGGGTCTGGTATGAACTCGGTGGGTTTTGACGTAACCTTCGAGAAAACCGTCCCGGAGTCGATCACTAACCCTTGAGCTTAGCGTTTCCTGGTTAAGGTTGCTACTGCTACCCCGCGGAGCAGACCTGTCCTCGCGCTGGTGTTTAACCCTCGACGCTACAGTTCTCCACTTGTAAGCTTCCGCGTTAGAGGCAGTGCCAACACAAGCTTGCTTGATGCCGGCAGAAACCCCCCCTCCCCTCCACGCTCCGGAGTCGGGGCCCATCCGGCGGAGGGTTTCACGCGAGTCTCTCCTTTCAAACTTTAAGGCCAAGGAAGCATGATTGCGGTATGGACGCAGTTGGCCGTCGGCGATACCGAGTAGCATTTGTCACTTAGCTGACGTGGGGTGGATAAGAGGGTAATGCTGGCCTGCCTCCCGCTGTACAGGGTAGGGTATTGGATTAATTTATCTGGATATTACAGTGTTTTCTCCCGTAGGTAGCTTGTTGTTGATCACGCACGGTCATCACGCCCTGTCATGGCCAGTTTCATGACTGTCATCGAAGGCGGCGGGTCGGCAGCTTTGCCATTTTCGGGAAAGGAATTCGAACGGTTGATAGACATGATTTGCAGAGACTATGCTGTCGGAGATGAGAAAATGATGTAGCACATGGCGGCGTTGAAGCTTATTGTCATCTGAAGATGGAGCCAGCATGGTCCTCACGTCTGAGGCCCTGGCCTCGAGCCCTGCGTTTGGAGGCACGTGCTTAGACGCATCGGCGAATTATTGAAACAGAGCAGAGGAGCTCGAGCTTTTAATTCAGGCATTGCCGTGAGTATAACGGACTTGGTTGATAGATCGAGAGTAGAGCCGAAGGTGGACTGATGCCCTGGTGAACAGTGTCCTGGCGAACAGTGACAGCAGGACCGTCTCCCGTTGACCAAGGATCCCACGAGGCTCCAGAATCGTGACAAAGCCGTTGTCAATTGTCATAGCGGTGGTAGCCGATGGGCCAAGAGCCGATCTTTAACGAATCGGGAAATTCCCGAGTCTCCGAGTGTTAAAGATTTGGTTTGTGCCTTTGTGTCCGCTTGTCGTGCGCCTCGGCTTGATGAGATTATGCGTTTCGCCTTCAACGTCAAAAGGGAAGTATTTGGCGGATAGGGGCGAATTCAAGGTCACTCAAGGTCATTCAAGGTCGAATACGAGATGGAAACTTTGTGGATGAGGCTATCGTTATTTCTCGTGGGCAACCCACGGACCAACGGACATTTGATCTGAAGCAGTTGAAGCGTCAAGACTGGGGTCTGGTGAGTCTAGCTACCAAAAGCAAAATGTACAGAGCGTGCCCAGCGCTTCGTCACAGCCATGTGCGTCCCAATCTACGTGCAGAGTCGACACACTTTTTATGTCGGCAACAATCAAAAATCGTTATGTAAGTGCCCAGCCCATAAGCCACACTCCTTAACTTCAGTGATGTTCTGCATTGTCTATCGAGGGGTTTCAGAGCCTTATGACTCCCATGTCCGCCCGATTCAACAGTCATGGGAAACTTTATTGGTCCTTCGACTCTTCCCGCGCCGGCCGTTGGCTGCACATGCAGGGGGCGCCTGCTGCTGCTTTTGTTTCTTTTGCTTCTTTTTCGCGTGCATAACACTCACGACTTAAGCGGCATAACGAGATCTAGAGATGCTCAAGGCACATTGGTTAAAAGGGCTATGGAGTGTCTTGCTTTGTTCTGCACGTTATTTAAAGATGCGTTCAAATATACCCGGATTATTGGACTCCCATCGTATTCAGGAAAGATCTGTCCATGAGTTCGGTTAGATCTGCTTTTTCCAGATGACTTCAATTAAGCCAAAATTCATGGTTCCCCCAAGCATACTCAGGTCCACGCAAATTACTACACCTTACAAACCCTCAACGCTCGACTTAGGAAACTGATACTTCGATAAAGAAACCAGTTTACAGATGAGCAATCGTGCTGGGTTCTAACCTCGATCTGGTAAACGGTTTAGGATTCCCAGAATATCAAACCCGCCAAGGCTCTTTTCAGATTCATGTCGTGTAACCATCGGCTAAATAGAAAGTAATCAAGTTAGGGTTTGACGCACTCATTTTCTCTAGGGAAGATCAAGCGAAGGCGTCAAGCTCTACTCAAAAGATATTGATACCATAACCATTATTTGAAAGTCTAATTCTATTGTTAGCATCAATAAAGCCATGGTGGGGGATTATGCTGTCAAAGGCTTTGGGACGTCCCTCCTTAAACATGATAGCCGCAGCTCACGAATTATAGCTTCAGTCTGCCAGGCTTGTCAAGTGCTGCCTTGCAGCGAATGCCTCAGGCGACCGGGGTGAGGGACTGGGATTAGAATGCAAGAAGCAAACAGCACCTACGATTGGCCCACATGTATGGCGGAGATCCTATTCGTGGCTAGCATTATATGGGCGGTGAGTATTGTGGAGATGTTGGCTTGTACAGGAGTCTCACACACAACAGACAGTACAACAGTAGTATCTCAAATGCCACAAGCTATCATCGCCGATAAACTTAATCAACACCAGCTTGTGCTGACCAACGTAAGCGCAATAGTAAACGTATTTAGCAAAGCGGTATCTGATCCAAACCCTGACATCTCGGCAACCGGAACAGCATTGCGGGGAATCAAAGAAGCCACGAGCGGGACCGGGTACAAAGTGACGCAGAGTGAGCACTATCTTGAAAGATTCTACCGCCTCTCGAGGGTCTGCTCCCGGACTCCGAGCAGGTAATAGTTGGCAGACCACCATACCGGAATGAAGTGGGGGGTTGAGACAAAAACAGATCGACGAAAGCGAATAAGATATTTGATTTGATGGAGTGTGCGCGTTCTTTCATGTATTCCGAAGCCAAAAATTCAGCCAGATTTAAAGATGCTCAGAGACCGAGGATTCATTGGAGGTAATTGTGAACAAAGGCGGTTTGAAAAATGAGACTGACCGTGCTACCGAACAACCCCCGCAAATCTCCGCACATGCAGTCAGCAAAGTCGTCTGACCAGATTGCTTTTTATACGCCCCAAGAGAGTCTAAACTTATTAATCTTCCAGCAAACGGATCAGCTTCCGCTCCGATGTGACTGCGCAGATGCATCTTTGTGCCACACCAACTGTAAGCATGCCTTGTCTGCGGTCGCTAAATGCTGACTGCATATTACATCCCTTCGTGAATGCTTTAGGGCTGGCCGCCGTAATCGGATCACTGTTGGCCAATGCTAAATAAATAGGCGAGTACTTTGCCAAGATGATTTGCCTGCCCGGCCACGAATGAGGTTAATAGACGCCAAAAACGGCAAGTTTAAGTATAATGTCTATCAAAGATCTCCGCTTGGAACAGACGGGAAGCTTGCTGGGTTCTTCAACCGCTCTCGGTTCCTTTTGGCAATTTCAGCATTACGTATACGGTCCAGTCGCATCTGGTAGAAGTTCCTGGCCGACGTGCGTCAATTAGTACACAGCATAATGAGAAGTGGGTCGGCTAGGGTGCAAAAATGGGTCCGAACGTACTTGTGTAGCGAGAAGATGCGAGGCCCTTCATCTGAATTCTGCTCGTCTTTAGATTTCGACAATGCTTTGATCTGGAAATTGCGTGCGTTAGTGTCATAAGCTTTCAAAATATCCCATACTAACCTCATCATCTTTGGCCTTCTCGTCCTGCTTGTCTTCGTCTTCATCCTGCTTCTTCGAATCTTTATCCTTGTCTTTGTCCTTGTCCTTATCCTTGTCCTTCTCTTTCTGCTTCCGTTTCTCTTTCTTCCGTTTCTGCTTTTCCTCGTACTCCTGTTTCACCTTCTCAATTTCCCGATCAAGCTCTTCCTTTGTCTTCTTTACAGCTGCCGCAGCTACCTCATCTGCATCAGCTTGACAAAACGCTCGGTCTTTCAGGTGGCCGACACAGATATAGAAGAAATCCTGTCCAGGCATGAGCCTTAAGCTTTGCCGTTTACATCCGGCATTATTACCTTGTTATCCGGCGTGATCAAGACGCTTGTCGAAGGTTTGTAACAAATCCAACAGGCTTTTGCCGACCCTTCTGCTACCTTCCGATGATGCCAAATATTTGGGAGCGACATTTTTGGCTTGTGGAAAGCACTGACTTGGCATAAGCCCGGATATCAAAAGGTGGGAAGCACGGTCAACCCTGTGAGGACTAGGCAGAATGAAGCGACGGAGCTGGAGGAAAGAAATGCCGGCATAAAATACTGGTAAATTTCACTTCGCGTCTAACGCTGTAATATATCGGCCTATCACAGATATCTTCGGCATTTTCTACTCTTATATTATCAGTTATGGGGGAACCTTGAAGCTTCTAGGCGTGGGTTTGATCCCGTGATTAGTAGCTCTTTGTTTACATATTTCCTGTAACTTAATGCCCAAATCACCTATCACTGCCACTTGCACTCCATTAGTACACGTACATAGACATCTCTATTAGTGCTATCAGAATTATCTTCACATATTGCCAGCCGAATATCGTAAGACCCTCAACTACTCCTTCATGATCGGAAAGAACAGAAATTGACTCTCGCGACTCCGTTGGCTTTATCAGAGAATATGACGACGGAGAGAATAAACCCATACAGGCTTACCATTTACCCCAAACACAAGATCAATTCCCGGAGCAGCGAAGCTAAAAACTCGCTCAGCCTCTTTGAGTCTGTTATGGTTGAAACCCATTTCCTTTTGATGGCAGCCAATAGCATGCTAACGAGGGTTACAAAAATGAATTTCCAGCTTCCGCAGTGCATTTCTCTCTTGAAACACTCTACTGAAGTCTGAGACGGTAAGGGTGCGTCCCAGGGTCGTCCCACCCTCTTTGTGAATACTCCAATCAACAGTTTGAAGCCATTCAGCCCGTAAAATATACTTGAAGCCTCCCAATGTATCTGACTATTCGTTCCCAGCAGACCAAGATGAAGGTCAAACGTAGGCTTTAATCTGTGATTCCAACCCGAGCGCCTCATGTCATGAGCATGGGTATTTGACCCAATTCATACAGTCCAACTCAGAAGGCCGTGCTATTCCAGGACTGAAATGGCTCTTTTTTACGAGAACTTGAGTCGTGGTAGAACCTGGTGTGGGTTTCAAAAGCAAATATTCGTAGACCATGTTCCTTATCTTTCCGGATAATTTGAGAAAGTAAAAGCCACCAGTAGAGTGATGTGTCTTTTCGAGATTGATTAGGGTGTGAAGAGGAAATTCGATACTAAAACAGCTAAAATAATCTAGCAGGGTATGCCGGATCGGTCATGGACTTAACATAGAGTCACACTTTCATGGTCATGGTCGCATCTTCGCCACGGTTCCTACAAGTTGGGAAGGCATATGATATAGATCATTTGAGGTTGCTAGGATGTATGAAGGGCTAAATTCAGCGTGTTATTGATGCTATAGATTATCGGAAGAAGCGATGCGATGTTTGAGGTGAGAAAGAAAGCGTAGGGCTCATGGCAGGGGCTGAGGTTCTATAGGGCTGAAGGCAAGGCGAGCAAATTACCTCACCGCCTTGAGAGTCATGGGAATCGGCAAAATTAAGTGCACCAACATAGCTCTATCTTTTAAGTTTTCAACCTTGCAGACGTATGCTTTTAGCATCTGGGAATTTTTGGATTGGCTGTAGAGCTCTATCGCATTTTAGACTCGCGGCCTCTAACCAAAGGTCGCTCTTACCGTGGCTCTCAGTACCCGCCACAGGATACAACTACTCGTCTAGTAGGCAGCGGGCTAGCAATGAGATGACCATCCCTACTAACATGCACTAGAAGTTAGGATGTCCTCCGGGACTACTACTGCTTCCGCTTCTGCCAGTGCTTCCTCCCAAAATCTATCTGATCCTGCCCTTGCAGGATTGAGGACTCAAGATGGCCTAAAATACGTCGATGTTAGTTCGTATTCAGCTACTAGAGACTTTTAATTCACTTTAGTGACCATTCGTAGATTGGCATCAATTTAGGTGACCCGGTATTTCGAGGTCGATACCACGGGAAACAGAGCCATCAAGATGACTTTGCGGACGTTTTGCAACGAGCTCTAGAAGTGGGATGTAGGAAGATGATGGTGACCGGTTCAGACCTCAAGGAGTCAGAACATGCCATTGGAATTGCAAAAGATCACCGTTTGTTTCCCGCGCTGGCGCCCATAATATTCGGCAGGTGCTGACTACTCTGAAAGCTGGACTTTGCTATGCTACCGTAGGCGTACACCCTTGCTCCGCAAAGCAGTTTGACAGCTTCCCCGGAGGTCCTTCTGCTCTAATATCTGCACTCGGTGAACTTGCCAAGACATCTAAGGCTGCAGGCTATACAGTTGCCTTTGGCGAAATCGGTCTTGACTATGACCGGCTATTCCTTACGCCAAAAGAGCAGCAGCTGAAGTACTTCGAGGCTCAGCTTGATCTCGCGGTTGAGATTCAGCTTCCACTCTTCTTACATTCACGAGCAGCTAGCGAAGATTTCGAACGGCTACTAGTCGCGAGACTTTCGAATCTGCCAAAGAAAGGCCTAGTGCATAGTTTCACGGGCACCGTTGAGGAAATGAAGCGAATGGTAGAATTGGGTCTTGATGTAGGAGTCAATGGTTGTAGTATGAAGACGGAGGAGAACATTGAGGTTGTCAGACAGATACCACTGGAAAACTTGCAAATTGAGACAGATGGGCCATGGGTAAGCTTCATTACGATATTCTTTTGCCATCTTAGCTTTCTAATATTTGCGCTAGTGCGAAATGCGGCCAAGCCACGCTTCTGCGAAGTTTCTGAAAGATGCGCCACCGCTTCCGAAAGCTGTGAAGAAGGAGAAATGGAGCAAAGGTATGATGGTGAAAGGAAGAAATGAGTCCGCAACAATACCACATGTTGCCTATGCAATAGCAAAGATTAAGGGAGTGCCAGTGGAGGATGTATGTGAAGCGTAAGTAGATACCAACTATTGCCTTTCATTCAGCTAATCAGATCTGATATAGCGCGTGGCGGAATTCTGTCAAGATGTTCGGACTAGGCGAAGCGTTAGGATAGATTGTACATAAATTTACCAGATAATTTAGATGGGTTCACCTTCTAAGGAAAATAGTCCAATGGTATGCATTCCCGCTCGATCGGTATGGTACTGGCCTTCCTGGGCCCGGAAGGGTCTCCCGCCAGCGCGGTTCCGTGTATCCTTGCATGGTCCCGCAGCTTGTATGCACACCCGCCTCATGCCACTCTTATTTAGCGCAGACTGGGGTTACGTTCTCGATACAATCGATCTTGCATAGATCGCTTCTAGGTTTGTTCCTACATATACCGAGCCTCTCGGCCGAGCGACTTTACTTTTTCTAACCGCTCTAGATATTAAAGGCCTGCCTTGCCATACCATAACCAGATCTGTAAAGCGGCGAGTGTGTCATGGGCTCTTACCAGCTAATCGGTATGGAGACTTCTTCATCGTATTTCGGAAGCATCCACATCTTCTTCTCTTGTCCACAATCTCCGGCATGACAAGCTACCTCTGCCCACCTCCGGGTATCTGCTGGATCTCGGAAAGGACGGTGACCTGAAGGGGGAAAGCGTGTCGACACTCCTTTGTGCTTGATTGATAGAGAGGGACTATCTGCGGCGATCAAATAAGCATGCTACAACCTAGTGAATCGTATTTCAGCATGCGGCGAGCCTAGTGTAATTGAGATCATGAATCTGATCATCCGATAACACGGACTCCTTTCGTTACATTGGCATGCAGCTTTATAGCATCCAATAGCAGATGCTTCCTGATTTGCTTGTGACTTGGAATTGAAAACTTCCTTAGCCACTATTTACACAAAGCAGTTCTGTGGATCTGGTGAGCATGCAAAAATCTCAAATACTTCTAACTATAAAAAATTATCTGAATTATAGTTACAAGTTATAAGCCCATCTCTTCTTGCTATTGCCCGTCTGCCAAAACGCATTCTCTCAAATCGTATATCCACTATTTGACAATTAGGTATTGAGACGCCTATAAACTCTGGTAGACCTTTAGGGAATTGATACGCCAATAAGCCTCAGCAAAGGCAGTGGGTTGTTTGCAACATATGCGCTGCAAGTAGAGGCCAAAGCGGAACTATGTTACATTTAGCATTCAGAGGTCAAGCCCTCCAACATACTACGAAGAAGTAGTACCCTAGACGCTGTCTGCCCAGTCACCACAGAAAGTTAGATCAAAGACAATTTGGTGGCTGGTGAAGTAGGGGTCGATATTGCAGCCACCAGTAAGTGATCGCAATGATATGAATAATATTCAGAGCTTTTGAATATATTCATTCATAAGGCTGTGATATGAGTTGAATATTTAATAACCTGAACGAATAAATTATTCATAAGCTTATCAATATATATAGAATATATATAAAGCCTTAGTGGTAGTAGAAGACAATCAAAATGTAAGATTTTAGGGGTATATGCTTATATATACGCCGAGCGTTCTTATATATACATAGAGCTCGGTTATTTTTTCTAAATACGATAATCCTTCTGATATCAACACTCCACCACCACCCTGATATTATATCCACACCCTATCCCCAATGCCCCTGCTTTATCCAATCCTACGGTACTTGATACGAATCTTCTCGGGCGCTCGGCATACAATCTCATGGCAACGGATAAAGCTTGGGCCAGTGAATATTGAGAGAATTGAGTGCTTGAAGTTATGGATTCGCACAGGACTAGTAGCAGGATAGAAGCAAGAGCTTATGAAAAGGAATGATGTACAGATTAGGGGGGAGGAAGGCTTCCAGGACGATCAAGACGGCGAGGTTGAGGATGACGATTGAGCAGAACACCATGCCAAAACTCGTGATGGTCATTATGTAAGCAATATTCATAACAACGTAGTCCACGGGCTAGTGACCCACATGGGCCAGTGACTCACCTCACCAAGAACGCGTCGCGATCTTTTTTACTACTGCTATAACTACACCACAACAACAAGCAGCCTTACGGTAGGCTTGAACTAGCTATTCAAGCCTACAAGCAAGGCCGTTTTCGAAGCTAGAGACGCGTTCTTGGTGGGGTGAGTCACTGGCCCGTGTGGGTCACTAGCCCGTGGACTACGTTATTCATTCGTTCATTACTGCGACTATTACTAGCAAAATTGGCTTGTGGTAACTCCCAACCATTTGGATTCGGAGAACCGCTCGTGATATCACTGGGGATAGCTGTGTGGGGAAAATACCAGATCTTGACGCGGAAGACATATTGGTAGCAGGCGTAAGTATGATTTTAAGTAAGGGACGGAGTATTTTACCATTCCATTGCGTAGACACCACCACCGACAGCGTTAAATGCTGCGCTGTAAAATGAGGCGCTCGCGCTCTATAATATATCAGCCAGTGATCTATTTGGACTGGAGCGGCGTGGATCCGGCGTGGAGCGCCGTTGGAGCGCCAGTTTACGTTTACCAATTATAGGCCCAGCGCTTTCCTATAATTGATAAACGTAAACTGGCGCTCCAACAGCGCTCCACGCTGGATCCACGCCGCTCCAGTCCAAATAGATCACTGATATCAGCAAATCCTCTCAATGGTTGAAAACCTTGAAGCACACACCACAACACCACATCCCGCGTTGCTGGATTGTCCTGCCGCGTTGACATAGCAATTGCTCGTCGTGACCGTTCCAGTTTCGTTGACACCGCTTGTTGTGCAGCCGTCCGCTGTGTGAAGTGCCATACTATTTATGGCCTGAGTACGGACTCCTAGCATAACTTAGTGACTTAATTTTTCCACTTTGCGAACTTTCAATAACGTCTACTAGGCAAGATTAACAATCAATATTCTGACACTTCTGTTTCGGAGATGATGAGATAAAGCTTACCTATCTCTCCATTGACAGGTGTCGAACAGGAAAACTCGTGTGTAGATTGATCTACGAAGAAAAGAGACTATATCTATACATGATGCCAAGGTACCCCTGATTTAGCCTTAATATAGTAGTGATCGACACCAGGTCGACAACAGGCCAAGTCTGTTGCGATCCATAAGTCCAGAAAGATGGCCAAGTTCCTGCAAATTTAAATTAGCTAAGTTAGAGATTCATTGCTTCTGTGTCCATTCTCACCGCAGATGCTACCTGGCATGTGGGCGAAGTCCAAAATGAATAAGCCATGAGTATACAAGTTTTTGCTCTGGATGCGGATGCTGCTACGTCCACTGGATGCAGCGTTGCTATGATCAACACCAATGTAGACGCTGGATGCGGTCGAAGAGATCAAGCCTTGAGAAGCGGCCGTGGCTTGGTCAAAATATCCAGTAGGAGAGACGAATTGAGTTCAGTGTGGTTTTCCATACTCTTATCGTCCATCTTATCGATCCATTATCGATATGGATCTTATCGATATGGATTACAAATATTGTCCATACTCCCCCACCACTAGAAAAATTCTCAGCTTTTACCTTCTCTTTACCCTATCGTATAAATATGGATTCTGAAGCAGAATCGTCTCTTCTTGCGCCTTCAACTACCGTTGATTCGGCCTTAACTCGCCCAACAAGGACCCGCACAGCCGTTGCAACATGGGCCTATGCTCGTACGGCGCTTGGCACGGAGCCAGAATATTTAGGTCGAAATCGTATTCTCTACTGCATTTACTGTCCACAAGAATTGCCATATAGTAGTCCAGTTACTAGTAATTTTTGAAAGCATCTTAATTCAAAATATCTGCTTTAGGTTGAAAAAGATACTAGCCCAATATAATTAGAGATACTTGAAAAACTTTAGCAACTATACATTAAAGTAGAGTCTTTAGGTTAAACCACAGAAATGGATACCTAGGTCTTTTAAAAACGACTAGATCAGGATATAATTAATAAGGCTTTAATCTCATTAATTGTTGTACGAAATATTCCATTCCGTATTATTAAATGGCCTGAATTTTATGCTTTTTACCAAGTTCTTAATCCAGAATCGTCCGACTTTCTTACGATAGCACACTCTTAAATTATAAAAAAGATTAAACTATCCTAGCAAGCTCATAAAGATGTCGTACGAAAGAAACTTTAGTCGGCAATATTAAGTATTCATCTGTCGCTTAATATCTGGACCTCCCTAAATAGGCTCCTTCTTCTAGGAATCTGCGCCCACTTTGTTGATTGGGGTCAGGAGAAGCAATTAAAGGCCCTCCTTGCCCTTTATATGGTAGCAAATTATAGCGGAGACAAGCAATTCGCTACTCTTCTCCCAGTCCTTAAGGACTACGGTATTGTACGAAAGCTTGGGTCTATTGTTTGTGATAATGCTAGTTTAAACGATACCCTTTGTCGCAAAGTAGAAGCCTATCTCTTAGAAGAGGAGGAGATTAAATGGGATTTCATGTATCGGCGGATCCGCTGTACTGGTTATATTATTAACTTAGCCGTATAAGCCTTCCTATTTTGCAGTCAAATTGAAATGGAATAACTTAAGTTGTACGATGAATAGGAAGGAAAAGGGAAGGTAGGGGATGAAGAGGAAAAACGGGCAACCTTTTGGGTTATGGGACCACTTGGCAAGCTTTATAATATCATTATACACATTCGCAGTTCTGCTAGTTGTATAAAGGAGTTTAAGGATCTTGCAGAGAGAATGATTCTACTTAATAACCGTATAAGATGGAATAGCTGGTTTTAAATGCTAGCTATAGCCGATTAAAAGGCAGGAGCTATTAATACCTATACTAAAAACCACTTTACT
>Ga0307515_10005198_pt1 | contig 26446 bp, 25 predicted proteins | sample 17_EM_MG_FD_194513 | JGI IMG/M metagenome (GOLD analysis project Ga0307515, IMG submission 194513) | Populus trichocarpa ectomycorrhiza microbial communities from riparian zone in the Pacific Northwest, United States - 17_EM | ecosystem: Host-associated > Plants > Roots > Unclassified | place... | reverse complement strand
GGGTGATGGTATGTCTGCTTGATTACGATAATGATAACGAACGACATTTTAGCTTCATCAATAGCTGGACTGGTTTTTGACTGTTCGCTGGCTTCTGAGAAGTATCTTTGAACTCTTTGTTGAGATCTTAAGATTTCGCCCGATTTTAGCGTTTATATCACGCCTGAAGCCCAAGATTATTTGCCTCGCAAACCGATTGACGGACCCGGATGGCAATCTGCACCACCAACACCCTTTGGCGCTGGTGAGATCCTTGGTGCTTTGGCTCTTACATCTAACTATGGCCATTTCAAGGTCCAGACTCCGCCACATAACCTTCCAGCTTCATCAACGCCATCTGCACCGAGACCATCATGCGCGACTCCTTCAACGCCACACAATCCGCATCCTCGAAATTCGTCCCTGCCACAAGCTCCTTCACACGTTCCTCGCCCAGCAGATCAAAGAGACTATACACCGCGACGCGGCGCCCCTGATACTCTGCAGTCTGGAACGCGAGCGGCGGAAAGCGTAGCCTGGGCTGGAGGCGCGGAAATAGCGGGCCGCGCCACCAGTATGGGGGACTGCGGATCATGGTCTGGATGGCTGGGCTCTGGTGCTTTTCCATGAGCTTGGCGAGACGATTTACTTTACCTTCGACCTCTAGGACGATCTTCTGCGCTTCGGCATGCAGCTCGTCAGCGTGTGTTCGTAGGGTGCGGAGATAGAGCACGCAGGCTACGTCGTCGAGGGGGTCGAGGGCGGCGGGGTGGGCGCCCGCGCAGCGCTCGAGCGTGCGGCCGGGTTGTGTGAAATGCCAGCGGAGCTTGCGGAGGGCTTGTTGCTGCAAGAGGGTTAGGAGCAGGGTGGGCATGTCTTCGCGCCAGACGACTTTTTTGAGGTTGGAGCCGAGTTTCTCGAGGAGGCGGAACGCCAGACAGCGTCGCCAGTTGTTTCGGCGGGTTAGGAAGGATACGAAGAGGTGGCGCGCGACGAAGCGGGCGGGCAGCCCATGGGAATTGGAGGCGTTAGGGGTGAGGCTCACGGGGACGAGCCAGGGATCGGAGGTCTCGGGGTGTGGCTTTACATGCAGGGAGATGAGGAAGGCGTTTGGGAGGCGGGTGTGTGTTATAGGGCACAGGCGGGCGGGCGTTGCGAGGGCGTGGGCTGTGAGGGAGGTGGTTAGCTGGTTGTAGAGTGAAGACTGATAGAAGGCATACCATAAGGGTTCTGATACAGCTTCTGTTGGAACGGGGTGAGCTCATCATGCTTTGGTTGAGGTTTCTTTTCTGTCCAGCGATTACGCTCGGATAGGGCTATGGGATCCAGAACGGGTGGTATTGGGAGGGGAGGGTTGTTCCCTTTGCGCACACGGAGAGTACGATGTCCATCTTGGGTCGTTGGCCCTAGTGACTCCGACTTATTTGTGGTTGCTGAGGTGGAGACATATCTCCGCAAGCGTCCCTTGCAGATATAGTGGCCAGTTGATAGTATTTGAGGGCGTTCTAGAAGAACTCTTCCCCTCATCAGTGCGAAGATCGACTGATGTAAAAGTCTCCTGCAAGAGTGAAGATGCACGAAATTCTTAGCGGCATGCTTGGCACGGTTAATGATCCGGACAAGCTTCGAGTATTTGGCATTGACAGCTCACTCTGACAAAAACCATGTCGAAGCTGCTCCATCGCACACTGAATACTTCAATCCTTGGAGGTGCAGCAAGATATGGCGCGCGATCCTACTTCTCTTTGCCAGCAGGTGCTCCGCCAACTTCTCCGTTAAAGAATTCCCCCCGCGCATGGTCGCCTACACCTTATGTGACTGAGACGATTGTATGTCTCCGACAAATGATACTTGAATCTGGCTAATTGACTAGGGAGGCGGTTGGCACACCTGTACGGTTATTTCTAAGCTGATTGAGTTCTACGATGCTAATGTTCACCAGACGATATATTCTCGAGGTTGTTGAAGGTAGATAGATCGCTCCTGCTTCATAATACAACACTGAAGATTACATAGGAACGAATAGTATGCCTCAATGGCGCAGTCGATGAAGATACCTCAGCGTCAATTGTTGCCCAGCTCCTCTTCCTCGAAGCGGATAATCCTGAGAAAGCTATCAGCCTTTACATCAACTCACCCGGTGGCTCTGTCACAGCAGGTATTTTAGGGGTCGAAGTCATTAGTATATGGGATAGCAGCTGAAGATTATATACAGGACTCGCAATATATGATACAATGGCCTACGTTCGATGTCCGATAACTACTATTTGTATTGGACAAGCTGCTAGTATGGGCTCCCTTCTCCTCTGCGGTGGCTCACCTGGGAATCGCTTCTGCCTCCCACACAGCTCGGTCATGATACACCAACCTAGTGGAGGTTACTCTGGGCAAGCTTCTGACATTGCCATTCACGCCAAAGAGATCTTGAGGGTTAGAAACAAGCTGAATAAGATATACCAGCGGCATTTAACGAAGCCACACTCACTGGAGGAGATTGAGAAGCTAATGGAGCGTGACTATTTCATGGATGCTCGAGAGGCTTTGGAGTTTGGCATTGTAGATCGTATCTTGGATAAGAGGGAAGCAGAAGGAGAGGAGAAGAAAGACTAGGAGTTGGGCAAAGGCCCTTGCGTAGGCTGGAGGATGTAGGATAGTAGATGAATTCCATGTAAATATTCAATCGAACCAATGAAGCAATTGATTTTTCCTCTTTCGCGTTAATCAGGTGCGAGAAGGCGTGACTTGGTGAAAGTGAGAGGCGTGTTCGGGAAATAATTAAGCTTTTAGTTAGCGCGCTTTTCGCTTTCCACGTCGCGTCAACCTGTTTCGCGATGGGTTTCAATTTACCTGTAGCCTTATGATTTTCGCAGCCATCCAACGTCCTCTATCATGGCTCCAATGAACCCCGCAAAGCGACCAAGGGCTCATACGGAAGAGTCTACGTACGAGGTCCACACAGCTTCATCTAGCCTGCGAAGGGACAGAGTAAGTGTCTTGCCGTTGTAGTTGGCTCTCAACAAACCACTAACGCTATTTTACCAGAGCAAAAGAGCCCGTCTTTCTACGGATACTGAGGATGGAGATACGGAAACCATCATGTCAGAGGCGTCAGAGGAGCCTGAGCGGGAAAACTACCGTGAAGCGAGTGCGATCGAGGACTATGCGACTCGTCGAGATGCTGGCTTTGAAGATTTGCAATATCAAGATGCAGATGACCAAAGGGCGACACAAATTGTCAAGAAGCGGTTCAATGAGGAGAGGGAGAATAGTCCGGCAGATAATGCTATTATTGAGGAGATCAAATGCGTCAACTTCATGTGTCACGACAAGCTCTCCGTCAAACTCGGGCCTCTTATCAACTTCATCATTGGGCATAACGGTAGTGGCAAGAGCGCGGTTCTCACCGCTGTTACGCTGTGTCTTGGCGGTAAGGCGACTGCAACTAATCGAGGCCAAAGCCTCAAGAATTTTATCAAGGAGGGCCGGGAGTTAGTGGCCAATGCCTCGTCTGCAATCTATCTCTAACATGTGTACAGATCTGCTATGCTTTCAGTACGACTGAAGAATCAGGGCTCTTCTGCGTACAAGCCCGAGATTTATGGGAAGTCTATAATTATAGAACGTCATTTCTCGAAGTCTGGTGCTAGCGGATTCAAAATCAAGAATGCTAAAGAGAAGATTGTATCAACCAGAAAGTCCTACTTGGAAGACATTACAGACGCTTTCGCTCTCCAGCTTGACAATCCTATGAATGTACTCACCCAGGACATGGCTAGGCAATTCTTGAACCACTCGTCTCCGCAGGACAAATACAAGTTCTTTGTGAAAGGCACTCAGTTGGAAGCCCTAGACCATGACTACCGGCTCTTGCAGGAATCTATTGATCAAATAGAGAGCCATATCTCCACTCGCAGGGAAGATAAGGATAACTATCTAAAAATCTATGAGGAAGCACAGAAAAGGTTGGAACGAGCGGAAAACTTACGTGGTATACAAGAAAAGATCAACAAGTACAGGAGACAGATGGCGTGGTCTCAGGTTATTGCAGAGGAGCGGGTTAGTCCACAAGCTAGTTTGGCTAGCTTCTACTGACAAATGCTGGATAGGAACTCAACCAGATTGACACAAGGGTACGGCAAGCGGATGAGAGAATAGCCCAAACAACATTGGAGGCCGAGGAGGCATCAAGAATGTATGACAGTGCTGATCAGGCTCATGCTGCTGCGCAAACATTGTTGCAAGAGCTCCAGAGTAATGTAGTGCCCCTTGAAGAAGACTGCAAGGCTGCAAAAGATCAATTCGATTTAAATAAGAAAGAATTGATGACAACTCTGGTAGGGCTTCCTTGTTGGTATTGCTATTACACTGCTAACATCTTCTAGACGCAACAACGACAGATTCAGGAGGCAATCCGCAGCAGTGATAAACAAATAACGGGTTACAAGAAAGAGATCATAGAAGAGCGTCAGCGACAAGAACGCGCGAATGGCGGGCAACATGCTCAAAAGCTTGCAGACATCCAGGACGCTAAGGCTAAAGCAGAAGAGATCAAGTTGGAAATGGAGAACCATGGTCGAGAATTTCGGGATTTGGAAAAAGAGCTTCGTGATGCGGATGAGGCATTGAAACGAATGAAGCCAACAATCGCAGAAAAACGAGATAATGTCCGAAAGAGCGAAAATCAGATTCAAAATCTCATGAGGGATCAAGGAAGTTGGATTAAGGCATACCATGCGAACATGCCAAAACTACTAAATGCTATACGAAACGAGCCGAGATTTAAACATCAACCTGTTGGGCCGATGGGTAGACATGTCCGGCTTCTTAAGCCTGAGTGGTCTTCTATTCTAGAGAAGCAATTTGGTGCTTCTCTTAACGCTTTCGTAGTGACTAATAAGAGCGACCAAAGCCTCCTAACTGACTTAATGCGGAAAACCTACTGGTAAGTATATGATTTGGTGCGACACTACTTTGCGGTAGCTGACTGCTTTTAGCTTTTCTTCAATCTTTATTGGTGACCCGACTCCAATCAACACTGGCAGAAACGAACCGGATCCTCAGCTTGACACATGGATGAGGGTTCTCAAGGTAAGACTAAAAAAGTACATCTAGTAAAAGAATGCTCACGTAGTGCAGATTGATAATGACCTTGTTCGTAACCAAATGATTATTAGCCAGGGTATCGAGCAGGCGGTTCTTATCCAGAATCGGAACGTTGCTATGGATTTCATGTACAGTGGAAACAGACCAAATAATGTCAGGATGTGTTTCTGCATGCACGATACGAAGCGAGGCTGGGGTATGTCTCTTCAATATAGTAATGGCGGAGGCGAAAGATCTAGCCCCATCGCTCCATGGGTGGCGAATTTTCGCATGCAGACAGACCTCGAGTCCCAAATCAAGTTAGTATCTTTTGACTCTGAAGTTACTCCGCTAATAATCATATAGCATCGAGAAGGAGACACTTGCGCATTACAAACGAGAGTTAAATGAGGCCGAGTCAAGCTTAAAAGAGCTGCAAAATAAATATCAGAGATGCGACCAAGCGATAAATAGACACAGGAGGCAGGGTAAAGACCTCCGACTGCGACATCAACGTGCTGAGGAGCGTGCCGAACAACTGAGGGACGAACTTGAGGCCGAAACCCCCCAAGCCGGCCAAATTGATGCATTGGAGCGATTGTTGCGTGAGGCTGAAGAGGGGAAGCAAATTTCGGAAAATGCCTATGAAGATTCAGTCATCGCAATGGACAAGCTGAATGAAAACTCGCACACGCTGAAAAGTCAGCTTGAGGCTTTGCAGGCGGGGGTTAAAGAAATCAAGGCACGTATCACTAAAGCAGAGACCAAGGCGCGTAAACTTGCGGAAAAGCGGCAGGCCATGCTCCTCGAAAAGAATGCTGCTCTCGAATGCATCCAAGACGCAAAGGATGATAAAGCACGCCAACAGCAAATCCGCGAGGAACAAGTGGCCAAAATTGAGGAATATGAAGGGATGGCCTCGCAAATTAGCACCCGAGTGCCTGTGGATGCAAATGAAAGTTATGAGAGTTTGGAGAAAAAATATGACAAATTGGGTCGAGATTTACGCAACGGCGAGAGAGAGTAAGTAAAATGAAATCGAGCATAGTTCTTGGCTGATCTTTTAGGCTTGGTGGAACGCAGCAGGAATTGTCGGCTGCTTGTATAGATGCGAAATTCAATTACACGAAAGCTGTCGAGGAGGTCAAGCACTTGGACGATCTTGTCCATGTAAGTGTAGAGCGTTGTGATCCTATATTCTTTACTAACGCTCTTCTGAAAGGGTCTCAAAACTTCGATGATCGATCGACAGGACCGCTGGCTGAAGTTTAGGCGTTTTATTTCAAGCCGTGCTCGTATTACTTTTACATACTTACTTAGTGAAAGGAACTTTCGCGGCCATCTTGAGATTAGCCCTATGGCAAAATTTCTAGATATCAAGGTATAAGGCTTTGGATCATTGCCGTAAGATCATGCTAATTGATTCTTTCAGGTTGAACCTGACATTACTAAAAGTAGTGACAAAGGCCGCCAAACAAAAACATTGTCTGGAGGTGAAAAATCATTCTCCACAATTTGTCTTCTCCTCGCGCTGTGGGATGCTATGGGATCGCCAATCCGCTGCCTGGATGAATTGTGAGTTTTGTATTAATTTGACTTACGAACCGTTGCGCGACTGACATCAAGCTTTAGCGACGTATTTATGGACAACGTAAACCGTGATATAAGCATGAAGATGATGGTAAGTGCAACCTTGCACCACCACCTCAAAGCTTCCTTACATTTGCTGTATAAGAATGCTAATAGATCTACTTATTTAGATCGGAGCAGCTCGTCGTTCTGTTGGCCGTCAATTTATTCTTATCACACCTCAAGCTATGGGAAATGTTACCCTTTCGGACGATGTTAAGATCATCAAGTGAGTTATAGATGCATAAGTTGAGTCATGGCACGTACTGACAGCCGAGAAGGATGAGCGATCCGGAACGAGGCCAGACCGTCTTGCCATTTGCAAGATAGCATTTCTAATTTATGAATATTCTTTTGGGACCTTGAGGTTGCGCCGGATGATTTGCTCCATATTCTATCAGCGGCTGCTTTTACTGGGGTTTCAGAAGGAAAATGGCAGCTAGGGAGGCTACTTTGCAGCAGGATGGCGCCATCTATTATTGCGCGGGGAACGAGAAGGAAAACAAGGGATATGATGTTCAACCAATTAGTTTCTAAGATTTTGTGATTGTCGTGACTGGCAGGCGGTGACAACTGGCAGATGTCGCGGTAACCGTGGGCCAGCGAGCAACCCTAAACTGCACCAACCACAACGACCAACATGAACCTCTGACAGACACTCCCCGAACCATTGCACAACGCTTTCTTCACCCTAGACACTTCACCCAAGCGTTGTCTCTGTGGAACCTATCTCTTTGACGCGCATCCTCTTTTTTTCCTTCCCTCATGAGGGTTCCTGCTTTCCCGCCAGTTTCGAGGAGCTCAGGTCGTTGAAACAGCATGGATTCCTCTCCGCCCTCCACACCCAGGTCTAGCGGAGCAACAACACCCTTAGCATACGATGAGAATTTCACTAGTTCGACCCCGTCTTCTCCGGAGGACGTAAACTCGTCGCTTGAGATGGTTAGAGATGAAGAAGAGCATCCAGCAAGCTCCCACTCCATCTTGGGCGACGGCGTGAACGCAGAAGAAGAACATACACCAAAGCAGTCACTGTCTAAGTTGTTGAAAGGAAAGGAGAAGGAATGGGCTGCAGTTGCTAGGAAGGGGCCTTTAAGACTCCTTGATCTTCCGGTAGACATTCTTAAAGAAATTATTCATCAAGTGAGCATGAACTCTTCAGCGCATTGAAAAAATGGCACTGTTGGCTAATATATTGGTGATAGTTACCGCATACGAATGATCTCACGTCACTCGCTCTCTGTCACTCTGCGTTACACAGTCTTACAGTCCCGTGCATATATTCGCGATTCGACATTGTTTGGCCAGATGAGAGTTCGCACACAGAGCCAAGGACAGGTGTCGATGCTCTTACTTATGGACTTGCGACTTTGGTCATGGCGGAGGAGATTTTTGGAGAAGCGCCGCATCAAAATCCGCATCGATATTCAGGACCCCAGTCCTCAGCCACTACCCCTATTCGCGGCTCTAGCGGCGCTGTTCACACTCTGTACCCGCTTATGAAACGTCGACGTGGAAATTACTATGCTCAGTTTACTAAGAAATTCTCTCTGGGTAATGGTCCGGCCGCCTGGGTGCAAGAGTATATGATTGCAAAGGAAGGGGGGAAGATGCTTGGTACACTCGTCGCTCTAGCAGTGGCGCGAATGAAAAATCTGGAAACGTTCGTTTGGGACATGCCTACTGGAGTGTTAAGAGATGTATGGTTGGCTTTATCGTCTCTGGCCGATCGAACAGATGGTGAAGGTTGTCGCCTCGAACGTCTGTGGATCCGATGGCATGATAATACCCAAATCGACTCTCCAACGCCTGCGCCGCCGCCTCCTATGCCTTTGAACAATCTACCGCCGCCACCAAACACCGCCCATCCTAGCGGTGCAAATGCAACGCAGGCGCCTGTGGTAGTACCTGCTCATCACACTGCCTCCTCGGCCTCTGCGATAGATAGAGTTGAAAATCCCACATTTTCCGTCATCCCTCCGCTAAAGAGTCTGAGTGTTTTGGATATTGATGAGCTTCCATACTTAGACGAAATGAGTATACTAGTCGCCCGATCGCAGATGTGTCTCCGCGAGCTCAGGGTTGGTATAGCTCGCCACGCTCAACAACGAGACTGGGTAACTGCATGGGAAGGTGACGGGGTGCAACAGGTTGATTATAGTACCACGTGGACTGCAGCGAGTTCTATAAGTGAGAAGAGATTGGGAGGCGTGCTAGGAATATTAGTGGGAAGGGTGTACAACATGCGCCAAAATGAGGAACACACAGCCAAAGCCGCGGAGGCGGGTGAAGTTCCGGACCGTCTTATCAATGACCAGAATGCTGCCAAAAGCAATTCAACAGTCACCGACTCTACCAATCTACAGGATCGGGATGTCGAAAATGAGCCTGAGCAGGTGGAGAACTCTGTAGAAGAACCAAACGTACAGGAAGGCGTTAGTTTGCTGGGTAATGGCACACTGCCGCTAGCTACAGAGCAGGAAGTGCCACCAACTCCTACCTCATTCGAGCCTCCGATGGCCGACCATGACGGTACACCATTAGGAAGCGCAACATCAAAAGACGCTGTCGAGACGGCGGCCCTACTCCCCGGCCCGGACGATTTGAACGAGTCAAGCTTAGTGGATCAAAATGCTGGACCTCTCCTTAATGGGAAATTGAAATTAGAAACGCTCGAGCTCGAGCGTGTTCCGCTTTCGGTTTCCGTCTTACTGAAGGCGTTTGACTGGTCACTGTTAACGACTCTGACCCTGCTTCATTGCCACAACCATGAACAGTTGTGGAAATCCTTGCGACGTACATTTTCTCCTCGAAGCTCACACCAATCTTCCAGCTCGTCATCTTATCCATCGCCATCGAGGGCTTACAAGCCTTCTTATTCCCCCCGATCTGAATATGGATTAAATCTCAAGAAGATCCACACAAATGCCGTATCTCCTTCGTTAATAAGTTTTCTGAAGGAAACGTTGGCGCCCAATAGCTTGGAAGTGCTTTTTCTTCAAGAAGGTCGTTCGTATCCTTCAACGGTCACGGTTGACGCCATATACCGTGGGCCTTTGCGTAGACACAAGGCAAGCCTCAGGAAATTGATGATTGATAGCAGTGAGAAGGGACTAGATGGGCATGCAACCACTAGCTCGAGATGGAGAAGGTGGATGCTTAATCGTGAGATCCTCACTTTCATCACGAGCGGTCGAATGAGCAGTTTAAGGGAAATGGCCGTCACCGTGGATTACCGAGATTGGGTGAGGGAATACGACTATTCTTTTGGTCTGAGTTTCGCTAATGGTTAATAGCACTACTTCCTCCAGCGATTGCCACAAGTTCCACACATTCGCTCGCTCTACATTCCCTATATTGCCGACCACGCTCATGGGAACAACATTGATCCCCGGGAGTTAGCTCTTCAGATTGTCGATATCGTTCATTTGCGACCTGAGGTTGAGATATGCTACATGGGCATATCGACGAAGTGCTTTGAAATATTGGAAAACAAGCCATCGAATTATGATCTACGTCACGATAACAATTCCGGTGGAGCTGATGGACCTGCAGGTGGCGCATTGGGTGGCGAATATGTTACAAACGATCCATTACTATCAGACGATGAGGATGAGACTGAGGATGAAGATGACGACGATCTGGATGGCCCTATTGGAACCGCTGGCGACGGTGATGATACCGAGTCCGATGCGTCAGATGATGGGCACGATGAGTCTGACGGGGACGACTCTTTCTTGCAGGATGACAGGAAAGGACCGAAGCTCCGGTTGAGGGAAATCCTTTTCTACGACGACAAGGTTGCAATTTTCAAGGCCAGACACGGTCGGCTTTAGTTCTGGATTGTAGGAGTTTTAGTTCATCTTAATGATGGGACAGGCGATATTGGCAACTGTAGGCCTTTATTTAAGGCAACTGGCGCTTTCAAGGGTCACTGGAGGAGTTCGTATATGATTTGATGGCGGAACCTTGGGAAAGGATTTAGGATGGCACGTGAACTCGCGCGGAGCTCCAGCTCCAAATTTGCCTTTCACACTTGTAGTTGTAGGGCGCGATCTAATCAACCACTCACTACATAAATCTGCAATGGTGCTCTCCCACTCAACTAATTTCTTCCCTTGCACACGACGCGCGCGTTGCCTCGATTGACGACCTAAAGAGCTCATGAGACATCATCCAGCCTCACTTGACCACGGCTGAGCCGGGTCCACAGCACAGCTATGGACCATAAGAGTCTCGTTTTCGCGTCTGTTTTCCCTGTGCCTTCTCTCTCCCACACCACCCCGACACCTATTGCGACGCCCGACCTTGGCTTCACTGCTCCGGGACAGTCTTTTGGCGGGCCATTTGGTGGCGGCAGCAGCAGCAGCAGCTTTGACCAGCACCGAGAGGTTAAACGCAACCTTGCCTGGAGCACAGCAACAAGATTCCTCAGCTTGCCAAAGCCATCCCAGAGCAAAGATGTACTGTCTAGCGCAGCGCGACCTCATAAAGGAACAGACGTCACAGAAGCCTTAGAATATCTGCTTGTGGGCGAAGGGCAGAGCGCTGACAGCAAAGAGGAGAGCATGGTATAGATTCTAACGTTGCTAACGGCATTACACAGCTTATTTTCTGGCTAGGTAGATTGGTACATTAACGAAGTCCGCATACATTTTGTTACTTACATCCATCCTGCCCTGCAGTCATTATGGGAAAGTGTGGGTACAGCCTATCTCAAGAGGCTGGTATGAGTACACAGCTGATTAAACTACGCAGGAAATTGAATGCCAAAACGCATGGAGCACTCTAGAGGAGACTCGGCGTATCTTACTACAAGTCCAGCATCTATATCTGCAACCGTTCGCCGAACATGTCCTCCCAATCATCGCTCCTGAAAATGCCAACACAGATCCTGCTACCCCACTTGCACCAGGCGCGAGTCCGCCGCCTTCTTTTCCGGCCCGGAAATTTGATAGGGACTTACACGCTTTATTTGTGCACTCTCTACCCTCTCAACGCTTTTCGAAGACTCTAAGTTACGTCTTATACGATGGAGGATGTAGGCTCTTCCGGATATATGTTGATAAAGAAGATGGAATATCAGCAACTGGCCCTGCGGAAGATATCCCGAGTCTGCGAAAGAGCATAATGCAACTTTTGCATGGCTTGCACGAGGTGGGTCTGGGAGGCGACCAAGCCCAGAAAGCATTCGCTCATGCAATGGATAGACTCATGGGTTCTTTCGTTGTCAGTCATTACATAAAGGTGGATTGGTATGCGAGAAAATCTGTTGTCCAGCATCTTCGCCAGTGGGTCAAAGATGGCTTCAGTCCTCTCGTACGACAGGTCATAGATTGCTTGAAAGACGAATCAGGCTCCATTCAGACAACTGAGGTGCAGCAGTGGCAGGACATGGCTATTGGAAGGCTGGGACGAGCTAGGGTCGAGAACCTCTTTGATTTTATCATCAACTGGGATAGGTCTCTGGGTGCAATTTTAGATATAAAGGTACGTTTCTTTTGGGAAGACCTAGACACAACAGTCCTCAGTATAGTTCTTGATTATTTTTTCAAGCGCGTTTCAGTTTATCAAACAGACCCTATATATGCTAATTATGCTCCCAGGAATACCTCAAAACTCCAGCTGCCAAAGTACACCTCTCTACAAGCTTCTCGCAACAGGTATCAAGGCGACTTCTACACCCTGGGGCCACTACTACTTATATCCTTAATGTTTACATCTACATTATCCGCGCCTTCAACGAACTCGAACCAAAGGGAGTTCTTCTTGAGCGTGTTGCACGCCCAATCAGACGGTATCTGAAAGATCGAGATGACACCGCTCGCATTATCATTTCTAGCTTACTTACAGACATTCATGACGAGCAAGGTACTGTATTCGTGCCTGGAGGGGAGCTTTCGTATGAGATAGCAGCCGAGATGCAGAAACCGATTGCTACGTTCGCGCAGGACCAGGATGAGGATCTAAATTGGGGTGATATGAGCTGGCAACCTCATCCGACAGATGCTTCTCCAGACTACAAGAAGTCGAAGATCGAAGACGTAATATGGTTCCTACTAACACTTTACGATCGCGAAGACTTCATCAACGAGTTAAAGAATATCCTAGGCGACCATCTACTCAAAAGCCAGGACCCTGAATACGAGAAAGAGATCCGGCTGCTTGAGCTCATCAAACTCCGTCTCGGCGACGACAAGCTCCAAGCATGCGAAGTCATGCTGCGTGACGTGCTCGACTCCAAACGCATCAACGCCTCGATCCGCGAAGACCAAGATGAAGTCCTCAAAACCCCCATCCTCCCCAGCCCGCACACGCCCGACAACAACCCCAGCCTCCCCCGAACCCCCCAGGCACGCCGGCCCGCACCCGCACCTCCAACGCTCAGACCGCCCTCGACGCCGCTCGCCAAACCAGCCGCGGACCGCGTGCTCAACGCGCAGATCCTCTCGTCCTTCTTCTGGCCGCCGCTCCGCGACGACACGTTCCGAGTCCCCGCGCCCATCGCAGCGCAGCAGCGCGCGTACGAGCAGCGCTTCGAGCGCGTCAAGGGCATGCGCAAGCTGCGCTGGCTGCCGGCGCTGGGCCGCGTCAAGGTGCAGCTGCAGCTCGCGGACCGCACCGTCGAGGCGGACGTGCAGACGTGGCAGGCCAGCGTCATCTACGCCTTCCAGCCGCAGCCCAGCGAGGAGTGGGCTGTGCGCCGCGGCGGTGGAGGGGGAGAAGGGAAAGGCAAAGCGCGCGCGAACCGGGGCGGTGAGGCGGCGGAGAGCAGCGTCGCGCGCAACGTGGCGCAGCTGGTCGAGATGCTGGAGATGGACGAGGCGCTGGTGCGCAACGCGGTGGGATTCTGGGTCGGGCGGTCGGTGCTGCGCGAGACGCATCCGGACACGTTCGCCGTCATGGAGCGGCTCGGCGCCGACGGCGCGGACGCGGACGAGGTCGCGGCGGCGGCGAAGGAGGCTGCTGAGGCCCAGGCGCTGGCGTCGGCGTCGGCGTCGGCGGTCGTCAGCCAGACTGACTTGCTCATGCAGAATAAGGAGCTCTATCGCCAGTTTGTCCTCGGTATGCTTACGAATCAGGGGAATATGCCCGTGCAGAGGGTGCTCATGATGCTAAAGATGGCCGTGCCGGGCGGATTTGCTTATGGGGTTGAGGAGTTGAAGGGGTTGTTGGGCGAGCTGGTGCAGGAGGGGAAGTTGGGCGCTGTCGGGGATGTATATGGGGTTAGGAAGGGGTAGTGGGGTGGAAGAAGGGGGAGGATTGGATGATGTGAATGGGGAGAGAACTCTGGATTGGAGCAGGAAGAAAAATGGCTGGTACGGCTCGGCTACGGTGCATGGATTACTACGTTGGAGATTCCCGGGACATGTATGATCAAGCATCAATATTAGATTTGATCATGTTTCACGGTACGCCATGGACGATAACATGTTGTTTGCCAAAGTGTTAATACATTGATTCGAAGATGTAATCGTTACAAGTATTACAAAAAGTCTCTGCCATAATCCGTGGTACTCCTGAGCCCTGTCTTAACCCATTATCCAATTACCATATTCGTATCAACGTGGAAGAATCTAGTTCGAGAACTTGTCCGGCACGTTCTTTCCAGTCGCCTTCTCGAAGAGGTTGCGGGCGCCGTCAGTCTGTTTAGCAGAAGATGTTAGACTGAGAACAAAGGTGCGATAGGGGGGGGCTGAGACATGGCTTTAGGAACTAAGGGAGACTTACGATCTTCTCATTCACGCTACGGCTCTTGGCTGGGTCGCCTAGGCCGTACTGACCGCCGAACTTCTTCTCAACGGTATCGAGACCTGGAGGTTAAGGTTAATTAAGATGGCCTGCCTTGTTTACGTGTAGATGAAGGAGAGGGAGTAGGGTATTTTGGAGGGCTAGTGAAGAGAGAAAGGGGAACGTACCCTTGTCGACGTAGTCCTCGTTGCCAGTGTTGACGTTGGAGGTGTTCTGAGTGTTGGAGTTCATTTTGATAGTAGTGAACAGATCAAAGATCTAGGTTTATGATGATGCTTTTGGAGGGATATTGTAGAGTGAATTGCAGATTCGACTGATCGATAGAGCCCAGAATAAGGGCCCAACGAAGGGTATTTACGTTCCTCCGTACCTCCATCTCAAAGCTCACAAACTTGGTTCGCCGGAGCTACCCCTGCTCCGCACAGCTTGTGTCCTCCAACTTTTCGAGTGGTTATTGTGCTCTGTTCTGGTCGTGGGGCGGTGACGTCAGGTTTACGGCACCGAGCTGGATAAGCGATGACGCAGGTTGAGGCGGGCATCCCGGGATTGGCTCATGCTGTGCGATGGAACATGCGTTTGGCTTGTGATACCTGCGTGCTTTCTTGGTTCTGTGATTCCAAGACTTCCCGCAACCTTTTTGGGGCCGGAATGGCTGCGGGGTAATTTCCATGCTAGGCTGCTTTGGGAAATCAGAGACTGAGAAGGTCAACCTTTTCTGCTCTTTCGCTGCTTAGGGATTAGAGGCTTAGAAAATAATTATTGATGTTCATACTTAGCTGTTTTACTATCTTCGCTTCAGCCATGGGCTTAGAATTACCGAGTAGAATCATCATTGAACGGTCCTTCGACATGAGACGTAATGGTAGTCCCGATACCTCTCTTCCAGGTCCTTGATAACACTTGTAGCTTGCAAGGTCAATCGAATAGTGTGGAATTGGGGCGATAGGTTGTACTGAATGGGGTGGAGCTCCTAGGCTTCCAGAGATTTATTTCTTGTAGTGAGCTAATCCTAACTGTAGCTTTCACAATGTCATTGCGCCATGTACTCCGGAATGCTCGGATTGTTAGGAGCACCTTGAAGTATGTGATACCAGACAGAATACTGACATAGCTGAAGCCGGAGCTGTTGATTATAACGGGGCTCGAAAAGCATAGTCGAGCTTACTTTGTGGTCATAATGCTACACAAGTATCGACAGATTTATTATCCTATTTCGTTCCACAGGCCACCAAGTTATTGAGACAATGAATAAATCTAATAATAATTAACGCAATAACAACTATAGCTACGCAGTTCTGCTTAATATTTTGATGTCGAGGTCGTTCCCTGGGTCTCCAGGAACTTAACCAGTGATCGTGGGCTAATGCGCGCTAAACCGCATTAGGACCCCACGATCGCCAGGGCTGGGCGGAACAATGGGGATGCCTGGTCGTGCGACTCGTGACTTGGGATATGACCACCATATTTGAAATTCAAAAGCAACTCCCATCGTACGCCAACCCATACATCAAAAGTGTCGCGATGAGCAGCTCCCTTCGTTCACCCAGCGTGTCAAGCATTCACTTGATAGAGAAGTTTAGGCGGGGCAGTGCACCTGCAAGGCAGAATGTGGGCACAAAACAAAGGAAGAGACCAAGTATTGGCAGGGCGGCGGGAAGTCTACACAGTAAGATCGCCGCGCCATTCAAGAGCGGGAAGAAGAAAGTTGACCAAAGCGAGGACGGAGAAGAGTCGACGTAGGTTTCTGGGTAATCCCCCATCCTCCAAATATTAAGGCTGATTTTGATACAGGCTTCTATTCGACCTATTCTTTCATTTACCGAACGAATTGCACATACAAATTCTTTGCGAACTGTCCATCTCCGATATCCTGGCATTGCGAATAACATCTCGCTCCTTCAATAATCTCGTCCTGAGCTGTCAATCGGCTCTCGTTCGATTCTGGGTAAAGTACAGGCTGGGTTCGCTCCATACCTCGCTCTACCCAGCCCCACCGCCAAACCACGCGAACATCCATTACCTACTAGCAATGCGAAGACGACATATCGCTTCTATCAGACTCACTCGTCGGCTTGCCAATTACGTACTGAAGGACACACTGCGATACACTAGTGCGAGACAGCGGAAGATGTGGAATAGCGTGTATGGCAAAATGATTCCACTTGTTTTTGCCGTCGGATATTTCCTGGACGAACATCGTCGAGTTGTCCTCGAAAGAGATTTAGAAATTGGAAAGAAGGGTGCCGGCTACGACTTCCAGCCAGGCCCTGCAATAACGAAGGAAGAGAAGAAGATCATAGAGAGATACGACCCACGGCTGCGTTTACCTTACTTCTACATGTATTCCTTCATTCTCCAGGTTCTTACGCGAAAGCTGCGCCCGCCGACGTACGCTGGATCCGTCGAAAGGTTTGTCAGGGGATGGAACACCGCGCCTGCTACCTCGGAGGAAATTGCATTTGCGTTAGTACTTGGAGGAGTCGACCAAGTAGCAAAGCTTCTAGCCTGTAAGAAATACTACGAGAGACGCAGAGCCTTGGACGAATTTATTAAAAGTCTTTCGCCGAAGGATCATGTCTGTTGGAAGGAAAACTGGAAAGTTTTGGATGTTGAGTCGCCGACTATTTCCTTGGATTGTGTACCGTGGGCTTGCATATGCGTTACGAAACTGGGCCTCATCTGGGAACCGGTGATGTTGGAGTTGACATCACCGAGGTCAAAAACTTATACGAAAGCGGAGAAGGCGCGATTTACGGAAGTCAAAGCTTCAAGAGGATTTGTTAGTGAGCTGATGGGCTACGATATTTTACGAGGACGTCCGGACAACGGAGACGATTCGGAAGCTGAAGCGGAAGATGGCGAGGAAATGCAGTCAAGCGACGAGTCTGGCTAGGGGCTTTCCTGCGTGAAAATGGCTCGAAGGTCTTGGCTTAGCTTCCGGGAGCTTCGGAAGAATATTACGTGAATTTAAGAACTAACGGGTATTGGTGGACTGAACTAGAACTTTTGATCAGCTACCTGGCCGGAGGTGCTTCAGGGCTGGTTTAGGGCTGGTTTACTAACTTTTTTCCACCTGTTCGTGCCCACCTGGTCGACGCCGCCAGGTGGGTCAAATTAAAGCCCAACAGGTGGATTGTAAGCGCCACTAGCAAGCGCTCGTGCAGGGGTGTAGATCGAACAGGTAAGAGCGGTTCGTTTACTAGAGGTAGTCGCCAAGGTTGCTAGTGGGCGAAATAGCGGTGGAGCAGGGTTATGTAAGCCGCACGCGGGACGTCTAAAGGCTCTATATAAAACAAGTAGTTAGAGCCTTATAGATATAATTAACCCGTTCTTAATATACGCACCTTTTTTATGGGCGACGACAACGAGCCCATAGAGGCCAGCCCTGTTGACACTGCTGCCAGTGTAGCTCCCCCTGCCCCTGGCCATAGCCATGGCCCAACCGCTACCTTTACTACTACCTTTACCACTACCTCTACACCCAGTATAATATCCTCTAAAGCTGCCTCTACTATCTTACTAATATTAATACCTGTAATAAAGCTATTAAAGAAGTAAGTAAGGGTAAATATGGCAAAGAAGGATCTTATAGTTACTAGTGCTAGTTTTAAGCTATCTACTAAAAAGACTTAGAGGAATAAGGCGGCAGAGGGCAAGGATCCTAGTAAGAAGCCTTAATTAGTATAGCTTAAGGCGTTAAGTAAGGCGTTTCTAGAGTATATAAAGCTATTAGTTACTTAAGGTAAAGAGACTAATAAAGCTATATTTAAAGCTACTAATTACGCTAACGCTATTACCTATATTAAAGTTAAATCGGGCTAGAACCTTACTTTTAATTAGTTAATAAATAAGTACGATTATTAGAAGGCTATATACCGCGAATAGGAAGCGTATATTAAGGTGTATTTAGGGTAGAGTAAATATAAGGTTACTAGCTTACTATAGATTAATAAGGAAGGCGTTATAAAGGGCTATTTTAATAGCTATATTAAAAGGTGACCTTTTAAAATAAAATAGCCTATTTACTATAAGCAACTAACGAAGCTACTTACTAGTAAAATGGCCCGTGGTAATTATACTAGTATAATTAAGGAGGCGCTTAATAAGGATTTGGTTTAGAACCGGGGCAATATTAATTTAAATTTATTTAATTATAATAATAAGGATAGTAAGGGCAAGTATAAGGATAGTAAGGATTTAAATATACCGCGCGGTATAGTTAAATGGAGCCCATTTAGTACGCCAATTAATAGCTAGAGCCCTACTCCTATACTAGGTATATTAACGCCCTTAACGCCCTTAACGCCTTTATAATCCTCCTTAGTATCCTTATTAATATTATTATCTTCTATAAGCCAATCTCCCTTACCTATACCTAGCGTAATAAAAAAGAGGGCTTAAAATACTAAGAAAGTAAAGAGGCTAGAGTTAATAAAGTAGTTAATAAAGAACGCGGCTAAGGCTGCCAATTAAAGCCGTCCGTTAAAGATATTAGCGGTGACAGAAGCTTTAAGTAAGAGTATTAGTAAGGTAGCGGCGACGTTTAAATTATTAAAGATAACGCTATTAGTAATATATAGCTCGCTAATTAAGAAGGCTATAGGTAGTTTTATTTATAATTTTAAGTACCTTTTTACCGTTAATTAGCAACTTATTTTAAAAGGATTTAAGGTTAAAAATAGAACCTATATCTTTAATTCGCTTACCAGCAAAGCTTAAAAAGGGTATATTAAGCAGCTAGTAGTTAATATAAGACGGCAGTAATTGCATATTAAATAATTAGGGTCCTTTAATAGAGGATTAGAGGTTAATAGTAAGTTAAAGGATTAATATAATATTAATTTTAGCTCTAGTCCTTAAGAGGTATAGGTAAAGTAATTAATCTATAGCTAAATAACCTATTATAACTTTTTTAATAGTGGTGTTGCATATATTTATAGGTACTTAAATACTATATTTATAGACAAATTATATCTACTACTTTAGTCTTTATAAAGATAGGTAATATTACCACCAAAATTAAATATTATCTTCTTCCAGAACTTCTAGGACTTCTACTTTAACTATATTTAAGCCTTATAGCTAGAACGTCCTAATACTACTCCTATATTACATCTGCTATATTCTCTTACCACTAGCTTATTACTTACTTACTAATATTATAAGAAACTATATAGTTATTAGTATTTAAATTATCCTTACTTTTATAACTAGACTCGTCCTTATACAGATTATAGCTATTTTAGTTTAGAAAGTTATAAACCGCTATTAACGCCTATATAATCTTTACCTATATCTTCTAGGTATAGCCTCTATAGCCTTTATTAAATATTAAAAAGCGCGCTTTAAGTATACCAAATATACGCTTAATAACATTCCTTAAGGACGCATAGCGTAGGTTAAATAGTTTATACTTATCCTTTAGCCTCTGCCTTATACTAGCCTACTCTTTTAAATAATATCTAACCTTTTAATATGGTACTAGGACTAAAGAATTATTAGCTATATATCCGGCGTCTACTAAATAGTATTTTTCTAGTAGTGTATAGAAGCCTTAATCCTTCGCAAAACTAAGTACCTAGCTATTGTGTGTAGAGCCTTCCTACCCAGGTAAAATATATATAAAGTTTATATTAAAATCGTATACCGCGAGCACGTTCTGCGATATCTAGCCCTTCCTATTTCGCTATACTAATTACTTAGCTACTAGTACTAAAATAGGCATATGCGAGCCGTTAAGCGCGCCTATACAGTTACTAAAAAAAGGCTATATTTTATTATTAGATTTAATCCGTTTAGGTATATAACTAGGCGGTAGTTTAATAATATCTTTATATAGCTTATATAGAGCATTAAGAACTTTATAAAAAACGCTTATATAGGTAAGTTCTGGTCCTCTATAACTTTAAATATTAACTATATATAGGCTAATTATACAAGTTAAATATTAAAACTCCCACCCAACTATTTTTATACTTAGCTCCCCCCTATATAGCGCTATAAATATTATTAGCTTCTACTTCACCGATATATATTCCTATAGGCATAATTTATATTTATTAACTAGCCGATTAAGCAGTAATTTAAACGTCCTTTAGTCTATACAGGTAAGCGTTTTAATCGCCTTAGAAGGACCGTATAATAGCTCTACTATTATTACCTTACCGCGTAAAGGATTAAATATCTACTAGCGCTTGCTATTTAATATAGGAAGGTTTTTCGCACCTTTAATAAGCATATAAAATAGCGCTAGCAGCGTATAAAGGCCTATATATACTACTTTGGATATATAAGGCTTTATACTTAATATAACAGAACCTTATAGTAAGTACTACAATAGGCTCATTATTAGGCTAGGTGTGTAGGTATTACAAGTAAGTTAATAACGTAATAACAACTAGTGGAGTAGTTGCCTAATAGATTAACTCTAATTATATTCTAAAAATTACTATAAGGAAAGAACTATCTAAAGTAGGGACTATAGTCCTTTAAATATATAACCATACTCCTAGGAAACCCTTCTTATACGTAAGGTACGCATTATACATAAGGTACATAAGTTCCCTCTATTCCTCTCGTCCCTTATATAGCACATTATATGACTTACTTACCGTTCCTTATTATATAGTTCCACTAGCTTTATACTGGACCGTGCTTATATTAACCAACTAGCTTCTTCTAACTCTCTTCCTAGTAGTTGTAATATTGTACTTAAAGCGTCCGTAATACTATCTCCCTCCTTTCTATCTTTATCCTTAAAGATTTTAAGTATTTCTAAGTCATTTACTAGAGGTATAATATCCGTCTAATTAATCTAGTTAATATTATTACTTATTATACCTAAAGCTTCTTCTTCTTTATACGCGCAATGTTATACACGCACTATTACTGCTATACTATCACTAGGTGAAATAATGCTGTCTTTATATTCTTATTATGCGAAAAAGGGGTTAGTTTATATTACGCTAACAAGTCCTTTATCTTAGTAACCTTCCTTTTACTTAAAGTGCACTAAAGCGAATGTTTGTTCGTCCTATAACGTTTGCTCTTCTATTAACGCTAAGTATATACATCCTATAACTCTTAATAGTCTACAAGTTCTCTAAGTAATTTGTTATAGAGTCTCGTATTTAATCCGCTGCTGCTTATCTTAATAGTGAGCTGACTTAAGCCCTTACTAAGTTAGAACGTTTTTAGGATATAGAGCAGAAGGCTTTAGAGGCCCGTATTACTATATCTACTTATCTCCTCCGTCTTAAAAAAGTTTATAAGAAGGTTTATTCTAAGGAGTAAAAGCTTATAGAATAAGGTTTACTAGAACTTAATAATAAAAGAACGGATTCTCTTTAATTAGCAAAGGAAATAACTCCGAGTAGTTTAGCAGTCGCTCTTCCTAGGTCCCCCTTAGGTAACTTATTCTTTAGCAATCTTCCCTTATTAATATTGCCTGACCTATTCTCTTTTAATACTCCTATACCTTTCCTATAGCGTTTTTTAAATTCTCTAGTAGTTCCTAGGTAGTCTTATTATAGCCTACCCACTTAACCTTATATTATATTTTATTGTTAACGTCCTTATAACTAACGATCTTTAAAACTTACTATTCGTCTTCTTCTTATCCTCTATACGTGTCTGCTTTATAAACTAGTGGCTTAATATTCCCGTATACTAGCTCTAGTATTGCGATATATTATATAGGGTAGATTTTCATCTTAGCTAGTAGGTTTAACTTAAATGTGACCGGTGAAATCCTTTATATAATTTTAAAAGGTCCTAGTCTAATATAGTCCAACTTCTTACTTAGTTATTAACTCTTAAAATTTTTGTATAGTAACCATACTTTATCTCCCTCCTTAAGATCTAGTCCCTTAGATCTCTTAGCGTTATAGTATTTCTTTATTCTTTACTATACTACCTTAGCTATTTCCATAAGGTTCTTATAAAGATTTATTAGTATCTCTATCCTTTACTTAGCTATACTACTTATCTTCTTTACTTAATATAGCGATAACAATATTCTTAGCTCGTATCTATAATTCGCCTTAAATAGTAAAGTACCTATTCCTTCTTATAGTGTTATATTATATGCAAACTATATAACTAGTAACAGTAATACCCAATTGTTCTGTATATAATTGATATAGTGCCTTAGATACTATTCTAGTATCTAATTTAATCTTTCCGTTTAACCGTCTGTCTGCGGATAATATGCGGTGGAAGTTACTGCTTAAACTCCTTACTCTGCTAAGAATATCTCCTAAAATACTGCTACGAATCTTAGATCTCTGTCTAATATAATTTTACTTAGTACTCTATATCTTATAAACACTTCTTTAATATAGATTCTAGCGATATCTTCTGCTAATATCTCTTCTGTACACGCTATAAAGTATCTCTACTTTATAAGCTTATCTACTATTACTAAGATCGCGTTATAATCTTGTTTAGTAATAGGATCTCTTAATTTTAGTAACTTAATAACAAAGTCCTATAATATGACCTCCTATAGTCTCTCTGGTATTTTAATAGGTTATAGCCCTCCATATAGCTTATACCTTATTAGTTTATTTCTCTAGTAATCTAGATACTCTCTAGTAACCTTTCTAGCTATCCTCTAAATTCCGTTAATAATATACTCCTCTTAAAGTCTTAATACTAAGCCCATAGCCCTATTATGTCCTTAAGTTAATCCCTTATGGAAATCTTCTATAAAGTGCTCTGCTATGCTTCTTAGGATATACTTTACTTCTTAGTTTTTGTATATATCCGTCTATAGATCTTCTAGCTGTGCTTCTAGAATTCTCTATACCTAAAAGCTTTCTAGTAACTTATAAATCCTCTCTAATTCTTCCTAAGTTACTATAATTTTTGGATAATTATACCTAATTAACCCATCTATATCTTTTCGTAGTAAAGCCCCTAATGGCTTTTTATCATTTTGTAGTTTAGCCTTTCGACTTAACGCGTTGGCCCGCGTGTTGTCTATACCCTTAGTATACTAAATCTTGAAATAGTATTCCGTAAGTATCTCTGCCTATCTAACCTGTCTTTAGTTAAGTTCCTTTATTATTAGGAATCTTATTAGGTTCTTATAATTCGTCTTAACTATAAATAGTTTTTCCGTACCTTATAAGAATGCTCTCTATTTCTTTAATGCTGTAACTATACCTAATAACTCCTTATTATAGATGTTATAGTTTAACTCTAGTAGTATTATCTTCCTACTATAGTATGCCACTAGGTGCTATCTATCTGGATACTTTTGCATAAAGTATGCCCCTAGTATAAAGTTTAATGCGTCTGTTTTTATAACCGTCTCTAGTCCTAGTTAATAGATCTTAAGAACTGGCTCTTAGGTAAATAACCTCTTAACTTCTTTAAACAGTTCTTATTACTCCTTTTCCTATACCTATAGTTCTTCTTTCTTTATTAACCGCGTAAATAGTTTAATGTTTTTTAACCATTACGCTATAAACCTTCTGCAGTAATTGCAAAACCCTAGAAATAATCTTAACTGTGTAATATTCTCTAGTTCCTACTAATTTACTATAGCCTTAATCTTCTTTAGATCTATACTAAGTTGGCCTAGTTTAATAATAAATCCGACGAAATCGGTCTTCCTAGTAAAGAACTCGCATTTTTTAATTGCTACTAGCATCTATTTCTCTTATAGTCTCTTTAAGACCTATTTAATATATTCTCTATATTCTCCCTTAGTTATTAAGTAGATAATAATATCGTTAAGATATGCTATAATAAATTCATCCAAATATTCTCCTAATATATTATTAATTTGCTTCTAAAATATTACTAGTGCGTTTATAAGCCTAAATTGTATAACTAATAGTTTATATAGTCCTTTTTTTAACCTAAAGGCTACCTTCCATTTATTGCCTTTCTTAATTTTAATTTAATGGTACGCCTATCTTAGATCTATCTTTATAAAGATTTACGTATTGCCTATTCTGTTTTAGATTTTGCTAATTAAGGGTAAAGAATACCTATCCTTTCTAGTAATGCTATTTAACTATCTATAGTCGATACACAGCCTTAGCTTGCTATTTTTCTTTAGTATAAATAGTACTAGATAACCTGCTAATAATTGCGATGGTTTAATATATCCCTTTTATAAGTTTTCCTAGACAAACTCTTTTAATACTCTACCCTCTTCTTTAGTAAGCTTATAGATTAGAAAGAACCTTAGACTTATTTTTAGTTCTAATTCTATCTTATAGTCCCATGCTATATACTCTAACAACTTTTTACTTTCTAATGACTATAGTTTCTTGCTGTACTTGTGGTATCTTTTTAGTATATAGCTTAACCCTTTTTCTGTTTCCTTATAGGTCGCTCCTACTTAGTACTATACCATCTTGGCTTATTATTATATTTTATAGCGTTAAGTATTTTTAATATTAACTTAACCTATAACCCAATTAATCTTTAGATTATATTTCTGTAACTAAGGCATTTCTAATACTGCCTTATTATTCCCTAATAGTAATATATTAAAAGACATCTCGATTTATCTCCCTTTAATGGTTATCTAAATAGGTCCTATTTTAAGATTAATAATGCCTCCTCTATAGGCTATTGGATCTCCTAAAATTGTTACTAATAGGTAAGAATATTCCTTTTTCCTGTGTGGTAACCCTATTCTTTTAACTGCTGCTAGCGAGATATAGTTCCTTATTGCTCCACTATCTATTAATACCTCAAACTGTTAATCTTGCCACTTAACTTGTAAATTTAGGTGTTGTCCTTAAATTCCTTTAAGGGTTTAAGGCTCTACTACTAGTTCCCTTTAGTCCTATAGGCCTCTACTTTTCCTAACTAATAGCTGCTTAATCCTATTTGTACTTAATCTAACTTAGGCTAATACTTAGTTCGCTTTTTATCTTTAATATGCTATAGATAGGTATTCTCTAAACATTCCTACTACTATTATCTATTTAGGCATTCTTCCGTAAGGAATCTTCCTAGTTAAAGCGTTAAGTCCCCTTATTTTTAAACTTCTGTAGAATGCTAACTATATATATACTTAGCATTTCTAAACCGTTTCTTATCTGGTGCCTAATATATTCTTATAGGGTATTTCCAGTTCTTTTCCTTTAGGTTTTTGTATATATTACATATATTATCCACGTATATAATCTATGCCAATATATAGTACACTAGGTGTCTTAGGTTAACTCTTAACTTATTCTTATCTTTAAGTTTAAACCTCTATTATGTTAATCTAAACGTTACTATCTTATTTACTAGTACTAATATTTATATTATCTCTTTCTAGTCTATAGCTTGTTCCTCTAGATCCTTTAATATTATAATTAAGGCTCCTTTAATATAGCTTATCTGTCTCTTAGACATTACCTAATCTAATATAACCTTTTCATCTAACTATATATAAAAGTCTTCTCACTTATTATTATGTCGTTGTCTAAACCACTTTTAGTATAGTTTACTAAGTATATACAATCTGTCCGTAAGGAAGTATCTTTTTATTACTGCTTTATAATAGCCTTTTATATATTATTCTTAGAATCTAGTTAGAATCCCTAGATTCTCTTCTTCTTCCAGTTCTATAAGCTACTTAGCTCTAGGTATACCTACCTTTGGCCTATTAGTAACCTTCTATATAAGTGTCTTTTTCCTAAAGCGATCTGGCATTCTTAGCTCTGTAGATTACTTTTACTATATAAAGATTCGTTGTCTAAATTCTTCTATACTTTCTTGTGGTTGTTATCTTTCTAATAGATCCTTAATGTCCTTATACTTTTTAACCAACGTATTAACTTTTTAATCTTTAGTCTAAACGCTCTGTTTAACTAGTAAGTCTTCTAGGTCTATATTTCTATCTCTTAGTCTAACTATTGCCTATATTGCAGATTCTCTAATCTATAAAGAAGCTCCTTGCTTCTTGCCTATAGGTATCCTTATTTATACTCTGAATTCTTAGTCCCTTAGATTCTTTAATCCTAAACTTGCTTCTAACTTAAGCTTA
>Ga0307515_10005197_pt1 | contig 26446 bp, 23 predicted proteins | sample 17_EM_MG_FD_194513 | JGI IMG/M metagenome (GOLD analysis project Ga0307515, IMG submission 194513) | Populus trichocarpa ectomycorrhiza microbial communities from riparian zone in the Pacific Northwest, United States - 17_EM | ecosystem: Host-associated > Plants > Roots > Unclassified | place... | reverse complement strand
ACTTGTCACACTGCCACAAGAATTCATAAATAGAAGCTTCTACTAGTTATCTTTCAATTCATAATATTCTAGGGGGGGGTTTAAGTGGGTGGCTGTGTTATTATAAGCGACAAGGCGCAGCGCATGCGAAAGTGGGCCCTTTCGTGGGCCCGCTACCGGCGAAGGGATAAATCGCTTACGGAACCAATCATCACATGTCACTCTCAGAACTACTAATAGTGTTAGATGATACTGGAATAGACATTCTCCGGGCTTTGCACCGTCACGAGAGCGCTCACGAAACGTTTCAGGTCATTAAGATGCTGTTATTTGCTGTCTAGAAACTTTAACTTCAGTCTTCAAACTGTTGCAGTTAGCTTAGTGAAATTGGGGTGTCTATTCTTGTCACCCAATGAAAACTCCCATACAATATTTCATAAACTCAAAGGGCACTAACCTTCATTAAATGAAGGGAGAATATCAGGAAACTATGTTTACATGGGACTAATTTCTATCCTTTGCGCAATGTAGCCAGTTCACTTTGTGGCCTGAAACGACTTATAATTAGTACGCGGATATCTAATTAGTTAACAGTCGCATGGAACAGTCCACATAGCCGCTGTACAATCGCCACGCCCGTCTGCAGAACTTCCGAGGAAAATTTGTGTCACGTTGACTACGGCCCGGAATAATCATGAGCATGTGTCAAGTTGATTGCGTATATTAACAATAATCTCTCTGCCGCTTCAATACCTCGTACCAAAATACACACGTTGAGCTCTCTCAGCCGCTCATAGGGTGTTGCTTTTTGCTCGCGCTTGCATCCGTCAGTATTGAGATTTTCCATTGCCACTGCTGCCCCACCATTATGTACTGCTAGATAACAACTGAGGTATGCGGCGTGATGATTCTACTATCCTCTGTTTAACCCAGTCTAATTCATTACCGACTGGCCCTCTGCATTGATATCCCAGTCAGAAGCGAAATTTCAGGTCAACTGGGTTGCACTGAAGGGTTCGGGTTAATTTCGGTAAAGCAAGTCCTATGCATCATGACGACGCCAATTTCTCCAGCTCCAGCATGTCTCTTTGAACGTCGCCCAGGTACTGTGTCTGCAATATACTTATTTCCCTCTTCCACATACACTCACATATCATCGGCCGCTCGCTTTAGGCGGTTCGATAGTTACATTGGCATTCATAACCTGCATTGAGTTATTATCACATATCCACATATCCTGCCCATCCCATGTAATATTATCGTTGATTGTTCATTGATAGGTGGTTACCATAGGTTCCGCCACGGTATCCTCCTTATCAATCTTGACGATTTAGGGAATATAACTGTAATATATACTGGACACTTTCTCTGCCCACTAGGAGATCCCCGGTGAGGTGAAAGCTTCTGGAAAAGAGAAGAGAGTAGTGTTGAATTGAATAAAAAGAAACCCTTTTAGCGACACTGTAGAGTGATATTAAGAAGATAAAGAGAACTGAATCACACTCTCATCCACACGATAACGATACATGGGATTAGGCCTTCGGAACATTCAAAAGAACAATACAATTATAGGGAAGCAAATCTTTAGCACAGCCAGGTTTTCCAGAGACATCAAAGAACAGGTCTTCGCAGTCTTTATTATTACCCCCATGCCATTTCCTGATTTGGATGGTCTGAACATTCGGATCAACGGTTCCCTTTGTAATCTGTAACGAATAGTTATTATGCTTCGCTTTTGGGCTTTATCCTGTTAGCATCTATAAACCGCAATTGGATATAGGTGGACATACTCCCAGTATCTCTTGCCTAAGCCAATGTCGTAGTACCAATGCCCATCACCAGTACACTTATGGGGGTTGGTCCATGTTCTTTGACAGATTAGCCTCCGACTCTTGTCACAACCCGGATACAATGAGAAACACACATAACATTAATCCCCGAGCCGCCTTTCCTCTTGGTGAGCCCTTCACTATGGTGGGAATTCTGGGCGGCAATCCAAAGGGCGAATTTACTCCCCTCCTTGAAAGAGATGGACTCGCCATCGTCCGAGGTGTAATCGGTTGGCATTGCGCCGTCAGGATCGATACCGTGTTCCTTGCATTTTTTAAAAGCCTCTTCAGCGAAATCATTGGAGTGATCGTGTGTCTCGGACATGGCAGGGTCGCGCTTGGTAAAGAGAGAACTTCCATAAGAGATGGGTGACCGTTTGTCAATGCCTTGAGGAGTAGCGCCGACCAGGGCGCTGGCCATAAAGAGAACGCTGAGAATAGAGATAGTAAACTGCATGCCAAGCAATTTTGGATGGCAATGAAAATGAATGTGGTTGGTGCAGGATGAAGATTGAGACTCCCGGATTGTAGACGGCTTCTAAATGTTTTCCACGGCCCCCACTACTTCGTCCTTTACAAGCTCAATGTCCTTAGATATATTGCGCTTTCAGTCGATGAGCTGATCAACCAATTTGGCCAATTTCGGAATCCGGAACTGACATTGATAGTGATCTCAACAATTCGTATCAGTCCTGGTCTATAGGGTGAACTGGGTTCAATGGTATGGTCTCTGATGTTCGAACTGCAGGGTGGTTGGTTTGAATTAGTTTCTAGGCGGCTGATTGAGTTCGCGTTTTAGGCAGGGCAATGAAGTTTCGTTTGTGGCACGGGTTTTCTGGGAACTCCAACCACCAAATGTACTCGATATTCGGGATTGCTTCGAACCAGTTCGCAACCATATCCCTCGAAAAGGTGAACGTTTTGATGGTCTGATCTCCTTTCGGGACCGGTACTGGAGCGGATCATAGACCGCTGGTTCGAAATCAATCCCGTACCAAACCGTTGAGATTACCGGGGACTGACAAACTGACATGTAGTGGCTGAGCAGCCCTAAGAAAACAGGGATTCCCTTGCTGGCGTTGTTGGCGGTATAGTGGCCGCGAATACAATTACTCAACCGGAACCACTTTACTTCGGGCGCGGGCGACCTCAAAGTTGCGGCGTGGTAGAATTGGCATCGTATGATACCATTTAATCACGTTTCCAGACGCTTCGTTTTGCCGTTTTGAGCGGCCATCTCTGACCAAACGGACCGAATGTCCTACAGTGGCTGTCGCCCACCTCCGTGTGGTCAGCTGTGATCACCTTGTGAAGGTAATTTGTGTAATAGTGGCTGAAAAGGTGGTATTAATATATTTAGAGAGGTCCTGCGATTAGTACGTACTTCCGCCCCAGCTAAACCCAAGGTGGGTAGAACCTAGTGTTTCAGCTAGCGTCAACCCCAATGTTCAAGGCCTCATATTGCTCTAAAAACATGCGTACTAAATCGCAGAACCTCATCATTCAAACGCTTATGATGTTTGATAATAGACAAAGCTATCTTTTGTGGCAGTGTCAGCTACTTAGCTAGCATATATTATAATTCCTGTAGTGCCGTACGTTGGTACCGTAGTCCCTGGCGGTGAAGCCCAACTCCACTATCATCACTCACAACCTTCGTCTACTTGCCAATTTTCTTTTCTCTCTCTCTTTCGTCTACCATTTCTCATGTTTCCATTGCTTAGATAGCTAAGGGTTGCGCCTCTAACTTCTTTAGCTAAGTATTCTCCGTTAACTTTACCCATGCTACTCCCTGTAATCTTAAGTACGCCAGGTGCATACTGCGAGATTTTTAGGTGTCGGGATCAGCTAGCAACGTAACGAACTCCTCCGTAATCTTAGATTATTATATAATATGACATGTATGTATATGAGGCAGACTAGAATAGAGTGTCCATACAACCAGCCTACTTAAGGCGACATCAGCGGGGATGAAGGGTAGCGGGGGGGGAGCTCCGCCATCTAGCCGGCTCGCCCGGAGGCGGAGGGGGTATTAGGTCCTGTCATACTCTAATTAGAGTGCATACAGTATGAATAAACAACAACAACAACTTAAGGCGACATCGGGAATCACATGCTTTACCATCGATTCATCCATATTTCCATAGGAACCGGGATTTAACATTCTCAATGTCGAATTCTATATGTAGGTAGCACTCTACTCTTCAAGTATCAAGCTGCCCAGTCTGTCAACGCTATGCTCTCATCGTTCGTTTCATCCAAGTTAGCCCGTCCCTGCGATTACGTGGTGTTGTCAGCGTCATGAACTAGTGTCCCCTACTTGCTAACCTTTGATAACTTCATTACTCGATGGATTGTAGTAATTGAGTTATGATCAGTAAATCGACCAAGAGCACCGCCCAAAAATTTAACTGGTAATCCTGGCATTAGTACCAGCCTTCAACCCCGTATGTCGTAGAGAAAGTTGTAGAGCCGAACCCAAAGATACTTGTCAGCTGTGCACAAGTTTGTGCAAGTGATATTACACACACTGTTTCTTTCTAATTAGGTTAATGATGTTAAACTTCTCATGAATCCCATACAAAAACTGCATACCAACGGACTCAACATGAAAATCGGGTATGACAAACACGCTACATTACACTATCACGAGTATTTGTAAGAACTTGAAACTTGGAGGAATAAACATTGATATGCTTTTCTTATATTAAAAAAATACAGGGAAATTTTAATCACAAAGTGTTGAGTAGCAGTGGATGCCGAAGCGGCACTCTGTGGTTGTTTACTGATCATAAGCGCTACGATCCATGGGATAGCTTAATTTACGAAGTTCATTTTCAATGGTATAATTAGTAGCATCGACAAGGCGCAATCACCACAGGCAGGCAGCAACGAGCGTGGGAATTCGAACATGATCCTGACTACTCAGCAAACGCGGTTATACAGACAGTGATGGCGGTAAATACGCGAAATCAATCTTTACAGAATAGAACAACGTGCAGAGTGAGCGAACTTGTAAACAACTTACATTAATAGTTTAAGGCTGGCTTGAATGAGGTTAGATGGGTTGAGACAGTAAGTAGCAGAAAAGTAATGATTTCGGGCTGCTGCAACTTAAACTCGACTCCGGCATCTCCGCATCACCAAAGGAGAGAGCCACGGTGGCCGAGATCTTGGTTCGCAACGGAAAATTTTTGCCGAGATTACTTCTTCACCCACACCATCGGTCCCATCAACCGGAAATCAAGGAATAGTGGTGATCGGTTCGGTGGTATGAGAGAAACAAAGGAGGGTAAGGGTTAAAGTTAATTTGGTTTTTCACGGCAGTATAACTGAAAGGTGTGTGTCTTGAACAAGGGGGTTACATTTCTTCCTTGGTTATATCACCCCATTGTACATACTATACATAGCTCAATTAATGGGTCACATGCCGTAGACCGGGTTGGACTCCAAAAATCGGCTATGCATCCGCGGACAGAAATTGGACCTTCTGAAACCTCAACGATATCCGGGAGTTCTTAACTCCCGCACCAGTCTCAGTTGAACTCCCCCACTAGAGCCTGTTGCTGGCGAGCCTTTCAGAGCTATCAGAGAGAATATACCGCGACTGGCGGGCTTATTCACCGAGTGATAACGCATGATCGGTTTTAAGGGTTGCTATCGATCGAAAGATAGCTGGACAGCATCTGTACAATCACCTCAAAGTCTTCGCTACTGCAGGTGCCAACCCTACATGTGATCTCGCTGCGGCTTGCGTTGTGGGTGCAAGAGTAGATGCAATAACGAGAAGGGACAAACTCATAGTTTGCAGAGAACAGACACTATCCTAACTATCCATCCGATGTAGGAGAGTTCCACCAACCGTTGGCGTGGTCCAATATCCCTCCGTTCTACAATATCATACATATCCTACCACAATATACAATTCAATTCATCGTAAATGAAGCAAGGTAGTTATGGTAACGTTATCTACACATCCCGTCAACTCCGCCGCCACCGCCGCTGCCATCACGATCATGCTGCAGCATTTAAACTGTTGTAAGAGCACCGGCAACAATAGGTTTTATCAGTAATTTCAACGAGAAGCCGACGGAGAATACTTGCGTTACCTACTAGACCAACTCATCCGTTTGCGACGCCTTCTTTAGGCAATGTTGGCTGCCGGAGGAGCATTCGACTGTATGTACCTTCCCTTGGTCCTCGCTTTAAACGATATCTGCACATGGTGGCCAGATATCAACGAGTTCAGTTGGCTCTATGGGTCTGGGATGGCTACTAAAACTGGGGTAATTCTATTTAGCTAGAGTATATCCGCCGGCGGACAAGTGAGATGCGTTTGAATATCAGTGTTACGGGAAAACCAATTTACTCCCAGCATATGGCAGTAGGATTAGTCAATACCACATCGATGGGATTATTACTTCTTTGGATCGGAGATGAGTGTTACTGAGCCTTAATCCATCTCCGTGCTCTGAAGCACAAATAAAGCATTTGCCACGCCTCTCCATCCCATGCTAGTCGTATGCTCTGAAACTAACTACCCCAACGACTTAGTATCCCGGAAACCCTATTCTGCTTCCACACTTCTTGCGTCTGTGTTAGGTTTTCCTCGTGGATTGAAATCAGAGGTATGCTAAATTTTCTTTCGCTCTCTATTGCTATGAACAATGACAGATTCCGCGGGTGCATCAAAAAGGATATCATATTGTGCGAGACAGGGCGACACAGCCGTAGTCGTAGGATAATGCAAGCCGGAAGCCGCTGGGGATATTCATGACTAGTCTAAAAACGCTGCAGCCACTTGGAATCGGCGACTCTATCCACAAAATAAATTCAAGATATCAGCAATCCAGGTAGCTGACACCGTGGATGCATATACGCCCCGGCAGAAGTAGGTACGTTACATCTACCCGGTGTCGACCTAGCACGTTTGATCCGGTTTACCATTTGGATCAGCTGTGCGCAGTTGAGAGACAAAGTAACCTCATCCCGCTATCGCTTCACCCTGAATTTGGCATACATATTTTGGTTCTACAGGGCTATAGTTTGGAATTGAAAGCCGTAGGTCAAACATGCAAAATTCCAAGCCGGGAAAAGTATACTCCGGGATCGGCGCGGCTTGCGTGGACGGAACGGACATTGAGATGCCGGCACCATCCGGTCGGCGGAAGAAACGATTCCGGTACATCCCGAATTGAACTGGCAGCGTCCCGCCTCTGTAACGGTGCACTGGTTGTTTTTGACGGTGGTGTTACCGAGCACACTTTTTAAGCGAGCCCCATCGCAACGGGGAACTCAACATCACTCTTAATTCTCACAAGCTCGCTGCTCGTTCCTCTTCGTATATTGTACAGCTATCGTTGCCTGTCTCATTCCATCCTCGCATCCTCAGTCTTGGGGTTTATTGAACCCTGTCGTTGGGATTGGGTAGCAATATCTGAGGAAGTCCGAGTACTCGGAGCCTAATCTTTCCTTGGAATCCCGATGCTCGGGAAGAAGGAGTGTCGGTGGTGCCTACCCTATGCTCTAACTCTTGATGGCATTGTTTATTTCTTATCTCTTGGTGGTGAATTGGGATCCCGTTGTAACTTGTTGCGATAGTGAAGGGGAGAACCGTGTGTATTGGCTATAGAGCGATGACTGTCTAGGTACAGGTTTAAAGGTCCAAGATGCGTAGGGAACGGGAAAGAGTAAAGTGTGAAGTCTAAAAGAGCAGTCACGAACTATATCAATCAACATAACTGGTAAGTCTGAAATCGGAGTATATTCCGCCGGTCGAACAATGCCTGCTGCACTGTTAGATGCGTAGGTGGTACTCCAGTTAAGTTTCACCGGAGTTTTTTCATTCCTCCCCGGGTTTTCCCGGATTAGGACGCTGGGCGGGGTATGAAATATTCGATACATCCTCTGGACGCTATGCACATTTAGCAAATGCAATATTCTCTGCCTCCACTGCAAGAAGCCTTACACAGTCGCCCAGCCACGTCAAATGTAAAACTTAACATCCGTTTGTTCGATTACATACCATGGGGAAAGAATTGAAATCTTGATGCCAGGAGATAGAAAGACTTATAAAAATAGAACGAGAGGGGAGTTTGGTTAGTTTTGTATTGCAACGTGATTGGAATTAGGTGGTTCTACAAAATCGGGTATCGGTAAGGTGCATGAATTATCTTTTGCATATATAGACCTAACCATTCTAACCATTAGCTGCGGGTTGATGGTAAAGTAACCGGAAAGGCACAAGACACATAACTGTCTGGTATATATCTCCAGTCATTCTCCTTTTGTCTTCTGTGCTATAGTTTATACATACACACGATTCTCCCCTTCGTATTTGCAATAGTACTGAAAACAGAATGTCATGTGCTTGTAGATAAAGAATCTACGCGCTGTACTAGCGGATGAGGTTGGGACGTCAGCGGTCAGGAATAAGTGTCTCAAAAAGATTTTATTATACATTTGGCCCAGTTTTGACCATCATGTGATTGAAAAAATGTGCTAGCAAAAAAATGTGTCCCAACCTCATCTGCTGGTACCGTATTTATCGCCATTCAACCTCTTATTCTTCAAATATTCGTGACTAGGCGGTTGAAGCAGGTGTACAGAGATCTTCGTGACAGCGGTTACCATAGACAATCAAACAGCTTTTAAGGACGAAAATGCGGTCATGATGTAGTCGGGGACGCCTTTAGCCGGGGGCCACGACATTCATTTGGGGACGCTACAAATTACCTAAAACGGTAATTAATATTTAAAAATTGGCACTTCGGAGAGCCAAGAGCTGTTTTAGGCATGCCAAGGTACGCTTCAGCATTTCCAAATCAGGTAATTATCACTCACAATCACTCGATTATACCCAAAGTGTAGGTAACTTTACATTATGGTACATTTATATGCAGGATGGTATCTGTCTGCGTTTCATATAAAATCCGATTTTCAAAAATTCAATGACACCATAACCACAATTAGGAAAAATAATTAGGCTCTGTCGTAATAATTCTTTTCCGTAGGACACTAAATAGACTGCCGTTGCCAACGAATGATATGTTCACATCACCCACACCTAACATCTCACTAATACCCGGCTATATCCTGCCTTACATCCACTAATCCCCTCCTCACATTCCGTTCTGCCTCGGCTTTCCCTAGTTGTCCCCGTTGTCCCTGTGGCGGGATACGGGTGATTAGATACCTGAAACGCTACGCACTTTTAGTTACACAGAACCATGACCATCCGCCCCATCCACATCGCATCACCACCCCAACTCCCAACTCGCCGCGCAACACTTCATTCTTTCAAAAGCCCCGCCGCGCCCCCAAACCCCACCTCCCGCACCTTCCCTGCTAAATCCTCAACCGCCCGCCGCAGCACATCCTCATCTACACTCCTCCGCATACGCACTTCGCCTTCCATACTCTGAAACACCCCGCTCAGAGTCTTAAAAACCCTCTCCTTCCGTCCCAGCGCCGCGAACTCGGGAACCCGGTGGATCCGCATCGCGTGTGCCGGCGACATCATGTGTCTGAGGAGCGCGCTCGAGTCCCGGAACGTGCGTCCGCAAATGCATGAAGGGGTTGGCATGCATCCGAGCAACGCAGTTGCGGGCGCTGGTTCGTTGCCCGGGGTGTGTAGCGGGGTGAAAATATTGGAATTGGGGGTGAGAATGGGGATGGAGGTGGGGGTGGATGAAGATGTAGACGGGGTGAGGATAACACCCCCGTCGTCTTGATCGTTATCCGAGGCTGCCGTGAGGTATTTGGTTTCTCTCTGGGTTGTTGTCAGGAACAGTTCTTTCCTGTCAAACATCGATAATCCACATGTTCCACTCTCGAGGTGATGCAGCAATGCCGAGGGTAGCGAAAATTGCTTTGCACAGAGGCCACAGTGGAACTGGCTGCCCAGTATTGGGCGGTGGATCGAAGACATTGCGTGTTGGCTCAGTGCGGTTTCGGTCGGAAAGATTTTGGCGCAGGGTTCGCATACCCAGGTCTCGGAGTAGCCATCGTTGTCGATAAGGGCGTTGGTTGTATAGGTAATCCGGGGTTCGTGGGAGTGAGCTTCACCGGACAAGTGTTCGTTGAAATCTTGTTCACCGTCGAAGTCGCAATCACATTCGCAGCAGTGGAATTGCGAGATATGGGTCATGGCATGGGTTTCTAGGGTTTCTTTGTCTTCGAAATCGACCGAGCATGCGGTGCAGCGGTATCGCTCGGGGTGGGTTGTCGAGCGGTGGTCAGATAGTTGCTGGGTTGTTGTGAATGAGAGCTTGCAGTCGTCGACGTTGCAGGTGTAACTAGATCTGTGGTTTGTGGACGTCTCCAAATGAAGCCTCAGCGCGCTGTTGCTGTCGAAATACAGCCCGCAAGGACTGCAATGGAACAGCCGTGTGCTAAGATACGACGCGAACGCTGGGTAACGACGGATGGCTAAGACAGAATTATGAGCGGAAGACTCGCGATGTTGTTGAAGCGCTTGGGAACTGCCAAAACCCCGATCGCAGTTGCGGCAGTAATCAGAGTGGACGTCAACTCGGTGTTGCTGCAGCCCCTGCTGGCTAGAAAACGATCTACCGCAACTCCGACATCCGAATCTAGTCGGGTGAACGTCTTCTTGGTGTTGATCACGGCCATGTTCTGATTTGAAGGACCTATCGCACCGCCGACACTTGAATCTAGTCGGGTGAACGTCTTCTTGGTGTTGATCGCGCCCGTGTTCTGATTTGAAAGACCGATCGCACCGCCGACATTTATATCTCTTCGGATGGACATCGATCTGGTGTTGGTCGCGGCCTTGCTCGGTGGCGAAGGATCTGTCGCATCGCTGGCATTCGAAGAGTCGTCTGTGAACGGTGTTCTGATGTTGGTCTCGTCCGTGTTCCGTGGGGAACGATTTATCGCAGCGCCGACATTCCCATCGCTTTTTGTGGACTGCGTCGCGGTGTTGTTGGAGAGCTTGCTGGTCTACGAAGTGACGGTCGCACTGCTTGCAGAGGGCCATGGAGCGGTGGGGCAGCAAAGTGGCTGGCGGAAAGTGAGGGAAGTTGTGATGTCGGGCGGGGTTCTGTGGTATTCCCCGCTTCGCTACGTCATTGTATCACTAATTACAGAGGCAGGTAGGACGTATGAGTAATTGAACCTTTCACGGGACGTGCAATTGTGGTGTCATGCGCATTTAACCTGCAGCCAATTTGTACACTATGGCAGCTGCGTAGAGCTAAGCGCCTGCAAATTATCTGGCGTCTAATGAATATGTTCCGACTGAACTGAGAAGTAATCCACTTCGCGAAGAAGTTAAATTCCTGTCCCAGTTGACTGGGCCAAGTTCTTGCCAGTCAACTGGGAGTAGAAGCGCGTTACATTGTGATACAGTCAACTGGCCTGTGAACCTCGGGTATACTAAAGCAGTGCAGAAGGAAATGTTGCTATATATACTTAAATCCTCCATAGGGCTTGCCGATATGGGCTTATGGTATCAGCTATGCTGAAGGTACATAGTTCCTCTGGTGTGATTCAGCTGGTAATGACCAGCTGAGGACACATAAATGCGTGCCAGTGCGGATGCATGCACAGAGCTTTTTTACATATATGAGCATAGGTACCTGCGATAGAGAGACAATCAATCGTTACACGCTTGAGGGAAACCCGCTTGAGAGGGTCGCGGAGTAACGTTTTCCATGGGAAGCTTTGGGCCGATGGAAACTCTGAGTTTGTTGCAGCATTAACGCTGAAGTAGCCAACCTACTTGTCTAAGTGCTTCCACCTCTGGCTGGTACCGTGACTATCTCATTACCGCCACCATCATCATCACTATCACCATCACCATCACCATCACTATCGTACAGTATGAGTAGCCGCAGGTGCATATGCATACGTCCAAAATTGGTGGGAATCGGGCTGCAGATTCCGCTGGAAAACTAGTTCCGAGATCTGTTCTCCCCAATATCTAATTGTACACCGTTTCCGAAGGAGAGATGGCTGAAATTGTCAACACCATGTCTGGGAAACATCGCGAGATTCTGTCATGATGCAGTGCTGAGAGCGTCTAACAAGATAAGGTTTACACTATGATATCCACCGACATCATGATTTTGGCCGCCCACCATACCCCCCCGCCATACCCCGCCTGGTGCCTACTACTCAGCCTGTCTCCGCATCCAAGGGTATTGATGATTGATAACCTGCACTCAAGATCACTTCTTGGGAGTGTACTTGGGAGTGTACAGTCAAGTGGGCTGGGAGTATACATGCAGGATCGTATTTGGGAACGTACAGTCAAGCTGGCTGGGAGTGTGCAATCGAGTGCAATCGGGAGCTTACATGGGAGAATACAGTCCTACAGGTTGGGAGCGTGCAATTGGGTGCAATCGGAACATACCCGGGAGCATACCCGGGAGCGTACTTGAGAGCATACTTGGGAGCGTGCTTGGGAGCAAGCAATGAAGTGCGTTTGGAAGTGTGGAGTCAAGTGTGCTGTGTATAGTATCGAGTGTAGATATTTGTCTGTGTATCATAGTTATCTAGTCAACGCGCAGGTTCATAGGACTTCATGGTGCCATGCGTCAAATATCTTATGGAATACCGTCCGAAAAATAGCTTCTCTATGAGCTTCATGTTGCGAAAGGTAAAATCTCCCGGTGAAGATACAATGGTCTAAGAGATTGTTAACTGCAAGTTGATGCAGCACCGCAACTGTACCACAGTATCAGTTGATTGGGTGAGAAAGCTCTCTACTTTACCATACAGTCGACTACTCTCAGAGCCAGTCGGCTGGTGGGCACTGCGTCTTGTTTCAGCTGGCTGGTACGTAAAGTTGACTTATTCAGGAAGCAGCTGGCTTATTCGCGAAGCAGTCAACTTATTCGCGAAGTGTATTCTTCACGGTCCAGTCGGAACAAATATTTTCGGCCATGAGGCACTAATTCTGGGAATATTGGCCCTTATGATACCGCCAATTTCCCCGTATTATCGCCCGAAAAGAACAGCAATCTTTCTCCGACCATGCAAAGCAAGGGCGAAACAAAACCCGAATGCGGTGCCGAATGCGTACATTGTCGTACTATTAATTCTATCGGACCCAACGGACATTGGATGGGGCCTCCTAATCCCGGCTTGCGTCTAGCGGAGGCGTGCGGTAAGTACAACGCTTAAAAATTACCAAGCGACAAACCACACAACACGAAAAATTACTATTGAAGCGAGAGCCCCTTAACACAATAGTAGACGCTGTTAAAAGGTGGTATCTAAAAAACAATTTCTTGCCATACATATCACTTTTGTGGCAAACTTGATTTCAAAATGCATATGTCTCTCATAGTGCTTTCAAGTCCAGGATCGCACTAAGAATCGCAGGATTTTTTCAAAAACTAAAATTACCTTCGCTACCAGGCTATGGATAGAGGATCAGAGACTGCGGAGTGATACATAGCTGCAAGAGCTACATACTAATAAAAAAATTCAAATCAATGGACAAGATTCGATGTTGAAATATGGAAGGGGAGAACCGTGTGAATAGACTTAGGTACAGAGACTGCAGAGCAGGAGAAAGACTCGAGATATATACAAGGTAGTTGGGTGCCTTATGCCCAACGGGCTGTGTGCCTTGACATCAGCTCAGCTGAAGCTCAGCTCGGTCAGGTTCATGCAACATTCGAGGTAGTTGCAAAAGTGAGTGAGAGTCTGTGAAACTGGCTGATTTTACCACGTCCTGTACCCCTGTTTCTCTAACAAGTGGCAAAAATCAGTCAAATCCTTGACGAATAAGGTCAAAAAGGACTTAAATTGAAGACAGGAAGCAACTTTCCAAAACAGTAAGCTCCGCTCTTCAATCAGACATTTCGGAATTCTAGCAGGCCAAATCCCGTCACTGGATAGCCATGAATCCCAACTCACCACCACACCACCCACCACTACCCTGTGGTTCACAGTATCTGTGATCCACCTCCGGCACACGCCTGATCGAAGCTACTTCGATCATCTTCTACAGCATATACAACTCCAGAAACTCCAGAACTAGTTACAATTTCCAAGCAGTTAAATCAGATAGCCGTCATGGGTGCAACCGGGTATGGTCAGACTGCTCGCTCCAGGAGAACCATTAATCTTTGCTCGGTTTCGTTAGCAGTCACGAAGAACAACAAACTTTTGACACTCAAACGTTTGCAGTTACTTGCAGTTACTCCGTAATATTTTTCATTACATTAGTTCGCCCCTCGCCGCACCTCTCTAAACCACATCCTTCACAATTCCAGCGCATGACAACAGTAAAAATCACGAGATAGTGAAAGCCTATATATGCGAATTGCGCCGATTTATCTTGCCCATCTTCAATCTCCAACCCGGCCCATCCCGTGCAAGTCTAACATTTACCGACTTTGCCCTCACTTTCATCTGGTCCAAACTGCAATGCCCAGCCTGATTCCTAACCTGCTCATCTACCCCGCAAAGCAGTAGTGCGAGACTGCTGCACCTCCAAGCACCTATACCATCTGCTCCCGCTGTGGTTTTCCGTAATGTCCTGACCAAAAAGACAGCACAACAAACCCATATGACCACCGGATATAGAAGCCACCACCATCGTACGTGTATCATTGTTGTCGGCACCACCTGTTCCCCAACACTCCACGTTCCTTGGAAACGGACGGCGTTAGACATGCCATAGGCAACCCTTGAAATGGGGTATATAGAGGATATGTTTGAGAGATACATGCTCGAGAGTCCCGGTTTTTCGCTCATGTCGCCGGTGGTAGGGAGAACTGAAAACGCGCCGAAGATCTCCGAAAAATGGGTGGTATGATTTATTTCAGAGACGGACCATCCAGTCAAGTTTGTGCTGAGATGTTTGTAAACCTCTTGGGCTTGCCGGCCGACAGTGATATGCTCTTTATCAGGTTGGCCGGAGCCAACGGTGAGAGTTCCGTCGTCACTGAATTGGGACAGGATAGAAGTCTTGAACACCGTCTCGGAGTAGGTGAAATTTCTGACCTTTCCTTGCAATGTTGTTTTGCACCATACGAGTTCGCAGACACAAGCGTTGTGAATAGGTGGCCAGGTCGAGACAGAAGAGTCAATTTTACTGTACAATGAGAAGGTTTTGGCAATTGAGGTGGAGTTAGATGTGTCTACAGTCTGGTTGATGGCATATAGGGTGGAATTTGTGAAGCTAATGGTGAGGTTCCGGTAGTCCGACCAGCACGTGTCATGCTCACAGCGAGTTTGAATTTCTTCGGTGGCGTTCTGGCAACGGTAACACACCCCCAATGTACTTGTGCGATCAAAATTGCAACTACCAGAGGGGCAGATGTACGGTCGTGTTGGTGGTGATCTCGCGTCGCCATCAAAGGCTGCGAAGATAAACCTCCATATTCTGAATGGGTTCATCGGCTTTGGGGAATTGCTACTGCTGGCCTGGCCGTATGTTTCGTAACTAAAGGGATGTATTGCGAGCCTTGCTTCCGGGCTAGCTGAAGCGCGTATACGCGTAGGATAGGAGATGAGTTGTTGTTCTGCGGTCAATCAGCAATCCGGATTATTAATTGATAACCGGGTGGGGTATTTCCTACGCACGGGGCCCAGTCCCACCGCAAATATTGTCAAAATACACCCGAATGATGCAATACCCCTAAGTAATCAGTATTAATTGGCGAGCACTACACACGCTTGCCCACCTTCTCTTCCGTCTCCAAATCAGTTTCATTGCACCCCATGGCCCTCTCGACGCTTCATTGTACAGCTCCACATCATAAAGCCGACGCTCTCGTTGCATGAACGCCAGCCACATCAATTGCCCCATAACTTCATCAAGAGGAACTAGCAAGCAGCTCCTTGACACTGTCGAAAGGATAGATAAAATCGCGTTGATGGACAATCCGCTTTGCTCCTCAGACCACGAAGAAATGGCTGTGTCGTCGACATATTTCAGCAGCATAATAGTAGCCATAAGTGCCAATCCGGAAGCAAGGAGAGCTAAAATCTCAAACCACCAGATGTAGCAATTGGAAAATTCTTTGCACAACTTGGTTAAGGCGGTCGGGCGCTCCCGAGGATCGAATTTCTGAGGTTCATGGGAGTTTGGATCGCCTTTGTCGTACTCAGATGACGAAGTCAAGGGCAGCCACTCACCCTCATCTGGTTTGGCGAGGGGTTGGTTGGACGAGTGCCTGGTACTGCTTTGAAAGGACGTCATGGGCGCAACTGGATGTTTTTGAAGCCAGTTGTAGCTTAATGATAGCCGTGATATATAGCAGGAGGGAAGAAATAAGGAGGACGATTAGACAATCATTGATCCGTTAATACATTGGAGAGGGAGTTTGGTGAAATGTTATTGTAGATGCCAATCACGGTGCGACTGCTGTTTTATACGTAGGATCTTTGTGTGGTGGGTTACTGTAGCATGGTTAAATCAGGTTTTTATAACACTTGCAGCATGCAGAGAGAGGGTGCGACAGCAGACTTGACAACCGAACGAATAAGAGTGTTGTATGTAACGACGCATCTTCACTAGCTCCAATCGATTCATGCCGCGATTTCATCTAATCCTAGTATTGCATGTCACATAATATCAAATAATCTATGATATTCGACTGCAGATTTGGCTATTGGGAGAAGTGCTGTTTGTGAGTAATTTTTGTTAAAGAGCGGGACTAGGCAGCTGGCTGGCACAAGGAAATCATGGAAAGAAAAATGAAATAGGTTTGATCGCCACATAATCCTAAGTATACCGCAGCTTCGATCAGCAGTAATTTTATTTCACCGGAGAATAAAACTGCAAGTGTACTATATTTGCTCGCCAGCAAAAAGTTTGGTCTTCTCACGTGTACTCGTATCATCGTTCAAACACTCTTGGCTGCAGACTAAAATTCTAGGGGTTGCATGCAGCAATCCAATAAACAGCAAAACCTTCCACTAGGACCATGTTCCCACGACCCAACCGAAATGCTCCTCAACCTTTCTTTTCTACCTCATCGTACATCAACACTCATGACTGGGCCGTACTGCCATCCAGTCATAACCCATATAGGTCCCTGGTAGTTACCGGCAGGGTTCTCAACCGTCCGGACTGGCTTCTTTCGGGGGCCCAGCACCGCCGTCCAGGGCGGGTGTACCATTATTTGGCCTACGGCATCCCGGGCCATGGTTAGAATCCCTAGGGCCTGTTCAGGGCGACTGAAGGGCCCTGGAGGATGTTACTGATGTTGGGGTGTGAACAATTCCGTCCGGGTAGCGGGAATACCGAGGAGATAATCGGCAGCTTCTGATCCAGTCTGCTGTCCCCGCACTGTCGTTCCGCTTTACCCACACTGTTAATCCACTTCTCATTGTCGGGTAAACATAGGTGGATTGTTTTCCTATCACCCCGAGACTATACAGCTTGAGAGTTGGTTTGTAAAAGACTATAAGGCCCTTCAGGGGTGTAGTCCTGAAACTTGAAGCCCTGGGCTTGTATTCTCAGCGCGGAAAATCGTAGTCCGAGATCGGGCATGGCTCTGCCCGGACGGGACGGACGGTTGAGAACCCTGGTTACCGGTTGAGTTAACTTATGCGCAATGGGATTGTTCGGTATCGCACGGCGCAAATTCTGATTTAGCGATAGGTGAAAAAATGGAGTGTCTACAGCAACGCTTTGTACATTGGCTTCGGAAAGCAGACTACTCAGAATTCCTCCCCGCCCGGGCAAAGCCATGTCCCGTCCAGGACTACAATTTTTGGGGCTCAGAATTTTTGCTCTTTGCCCGAGGGTATTTCATTGACACCACAGTCCTATGAAACCCTACAGACTTATTTATGCAGAAAATAGTCGAACGAAAAGTTAAACCCGGGAAAAATAAAACCACTTATACTCCCTGAACGTTACAACACGGATTAAAAATGTGGACGAACCGGATCAACTGTGCATGGATGAGGCGGATCCAAAGTTGGCAGCTGCACAATCTTGGGTTGTGTATATGCGGGCTAGAATGGCGTTCGATACCGGGTAAAACAAGGATTCACCATTCCTAACGGCTGATATAGTACACACCAACTTCCGGTAACATCCGCCCCCGCCCCACAGTTACCCGTAGCAAGCCTTAGAGATTTTGAAATCAGCCCGGGACCGCCTAAGTATAACCTCAGATACCCCGCCCTAGAAGGCGATACCGGGCCCCGAATAACGCCAAGGCCCGCGGACCGTTAAGAAATCACGACCTTTGATTTTACGCTCATTATGTATATTTTACCGAGTAAGATCATGTGTCACAAAAGTATCCTCCGAAGGAGGTATATTGAGTAGTCTGCTTACTATGGGGCATTCGCTATTGAAAATATCGTCACAATAAATGTCTAGTCTGAATTATCGCGTTCACTACGGTACTCTATACCAAAGCAACAAAGCTAAAGCATAATGGGTCGTAGTTATGGTATGTATCCGTAGTGCTAGGGTTGCGTTTTGAGATCGAAAAAGCTCATTGATCGTATTGATTTGAGGAAGGCGACAGTTGGCTGTCCTGACTTTAGCAGAGTTGCCCAGCGCCTCGGAGGCATTAGATCGGCTCCGATCAAAATCGTAAGGACTTGTTGCTGTGTTGAAGAAAAAAATAACGCTAGCTGACGGTGTTTAATTCATTATTGGTGGTTTGGGAACCAATTGTGTGTGAATACGTTGTTTGCACTCAGTTGCGCCGTATAGCATATTGATTGGTACACCGTTGATGCATGATGCTTCGGAAGTTGCAATCTACTGGTTACGGTTTTCAATACCGAAACCACACCATCCCATCCTATACGACCGGCAGTGTGGTTGGCCGATTGAGATCTTGATTCCGCATGGAGTGTACTCAAGGCGGTCGTTGAATCCTGCGACACACAAATAAATTTAGAAATTGCGGGAATGGTTATGGTCGCAATTCTCTTGGGTAGTCTCGGTCGGCGGTTTCGCAGGGAGTCCACTGCGCCACGTCCCTGTGCTTTTGCAGCTTTGAAGACAATTATTCACCCAAATAAATTTAGACATCGCGGGAATGGTTGTGGTCGCAATTCCCTTGGGTATGTCTCAGTCGGGAGTTGCAAAGAAAACCAGGCGGAGTCTACTGCGGTCACGTCCCTGTGCTTTTACAGCTTTGAAGCCAATTGTTCCCAGCTGTTTTTACAAAGAGACACCCCAAGATGTAGAGAAGACAAATGCGCCGCTCAGTTTATGCGCATATGCCAAATACCGAAGTCGATGCTGTGATAAAAATAAGTCAGAAAGCACAGCCCTTGAAACTGTTGCACGTATACTCAGATCACCTGTGTTAGATTCCGTGGACTTGCGGATATGGGCGGGCAGTACCCAGCTGGGCTGATGGAGGTTATTCGAGATTCAACATGATATGGACAGTTGAGTGCGGATGCATGCGTACCAGGCAAAGCGGACTACTGAATATATGAGCGTACAAGCTCCCGCGATATAGAGATAATACAGCCATCTACAAGTAACAGATACAGCTAGCACACGGCATAACAATGGAACCCCGAAAGCTCCAAACTCTTTGCTACTTCTTCTTAATATTAGTTGCCGCGAACGCCGCTACATCTCAATCCGACAGTGCGACATTGACCCAGTCTGATATCGACATTAACCCAGCCTGCGGTAATGGCCGGACAACTTGTCTCAAGACTATCCAGCGGGTGAAATACAACTGCCAAAACCCCACCAACAATGGCAATGCCAATACATATGACCGGGTATGCTTTTGCAACGAATTGAAGCTCTCCAGTTCATGCTCCACGGCTTGTACCCCGGACCCAGAGAAAGAAAGGCCTGCGGATTTCTTCAACAACATATGCGGATCTGTTCCTGACTGGCGATTACCAACTTCCCCGACAGCTCTCGATGCATTCCTTCCTTGGTCCCAGACAGTTCGGTTCAATCATACCGAAGCTAACGATCCTACGGCGGTTTGTGCTCAGTTTTAGGAAAATATGGTTGATACTGACTTCATGCGTTTCAGAAAGCACCCACATGCCCATCCCCGGCGAACAATCTAGGGGCTTTTGCGGCTGCCAACATTGCGGCTATCATTGCAACGATCTTCCGGATCAGGCAAACGAAGATGAGGAAACGATGCGGAATTCGGAATACCAGTTATGGGATTCAATTTGTCTTCATGATTGGCAGAGTATTTTCAGAGTTTATCGGCCACGCCATCAATGCATATCAAGTCAAACAATCTCCTGGCTTCTCATCTGTTTCGATGGGGCATCTTATACTTCTCTGGGTTGTTCGACCTCGGATTGCTTGGGTTGGGTTGTTCTTGCTTTTACAAAAGCCGAAACCAAGGAAGTTCCACTCCTCCGTCGTATCTAATCTTGGGTCTGAGATAGTGATTGAGATTGTGTCGGCAATCTATATGGGAGTTACTGTTCACTTTGCTAGCAAGAATGGATATTATCTGGTCGATTCCTTGAGGCCTGACGATGCCTTAACTATCCAGACAGCTGCTAAGAAGTTGTACGCCGGAGCTTTGATGGGGCTTATTTTGTTGTTCATTAACCTGCCCATAGCTGCGATAGCCTTAGTAGTTATTATGGGACAGTACGAAAGGGCAGGGAGAGGTAAGGAATACGATACCGCTATGGGGTTGCCGGTGGCAATGTTTGGGCCTGTAACCGCGTTCATTTATGTCGCACAATGGCTCTTTTGGGCAGGTTTCATACTATTGAGTGGAGATTTGTAAGTCCCTCGCGTCTATACATTTCCGCATCTCATCGATATAGGTACTGTCCGCCGGAACTAGGAAAACTTGCAACTGTCTGGGCGGTATTTTCAGTGATTGGTAAATCTGACCCTATCGTTCTCCGTTCGGTAGTCCAAGGCAGCTACTAATAATTATAGGCGTTTTCATGGGTTTTGGGTTTTAGGTGGCAAGGGCGGCAGAAGTTGTGGTGGGAGTGTGTGGTTTGACTAGGGGCATGGCAAGATAGTAATGATCTCACAGAGGATATATCCTAGTAAATGTGTGAAGTTCTTCGCTCGAAGGACGGTGGTAGCATATACATTCCTATAATAGTGTTCAATTATTTTCATTATATGTTACTAATGTTTAGAAGCAAGAATTCGAAAGAAGTATGGATAGCTGGAGATTGCCGACGTTCTCGGTGTCGTTCAGGTGATCATGATTCTCATGCAATTTGTGACATGTAGCGAGCCCAGCCCAGGGTTCTGAATAGTCCATCCACCGCCAGTCTTTGTGCGCCCAGCAATGTCGTCCAGAGTGCGGCCAGAACCAACAAACCCAGGGCCCGGGCTGGGCATCTACGGGCTCTAGCTGAGTTTGCCGTTGTCGTGCTGTGACTTTTCCTTCCCAAAAAAACTCCATACTTCAGGAAGGCTTAGACCGCTAGCAGCATATCAATGCCACCGCTGACCTCCGAGACCACCTGATAAGCTCTGTCGCACCACAGGTTGTCATCAACTCACTAAGTCGTCACTCGCTTCATGGATATGTCACTCGGCATATGTCGGGGACCAGTCGCCAACTAGTCTGAGAATCCTCCACCCGGCATGTTTTAGTCAGTGATGGTGTGCACGGCCACCGGCTCAGGAATAACTATTGAGACCCTGATCCAGTCAAAGCTGAGTATGACCTGTCTCGCGCCTACTCTAAATGTGCTTCTCGTGCATTTTCGAAAGTCCTAATGCCTTCCTTTATTGCGTACCCTTTCGTCTTATGAGTTTTGAAGATGCTGGACTCATGTGATCTAAATGTTCCTTAAATCCATGAATTTTTGCTGCTATGATTTTGAAATAGTGCATTTTCAAGACCCAGAACCTCACCGGCAGTGCCTTTATTTGTGCCTCTTTGCGTGTGTACCTTTCTTTCACTAAGGGTAGCCACCAAAAGATAGATTTTGGTTGTTCTCGATCGGCTGCGTACCTTCCTTCTTCTACAACAACCCTCACCACCTCTACTCACACCACCTGTATGCCAAATCACCATCACCACTACCACCGTGCCGTTACTGCTACCATTCCCACGCCACCCTAGACTGCACCAACGCTGTAGACATCGACAACAGAGTCGGGAATAGCGGGCAAAATCTACAACGCGGGAACTGGCAATAGCGAGAGTGTGAAGATCCTGGGGGCGTTAAGGGGCGTAGAGGAGTCGGTACTCCTACTAGTAGCTAGAGTCTTTAATCACTGCCTTTAGAGAGACGAGGGTGTTTACTTATTTTATTACTTGAAGGTGAAAGGCATGAAAAGGCGCAGGGGACAGATGCGGAGAAATGGCACGGAGGAGAAAAGATATGGGGGGAAAGGGAACGGGGAAAAAGGCACCCTTAGAAAAGCATTGCGTAGTTCCATTTCTACAGTACCTTTTTCTGCCATACTGAAGAACCCCTAACCCAATTCTTGCACTTAAATGCCTTGTATTTTCAGTGCAGGAAAACGTACTGTTCTGTGCCTTTCCGGTGCCTTTAAAGAAACACATTTCCGACTCCCTTAGAGCCATTTAATCCGGAAGGTTCCGTTATATCATCACTTCATATCAGCGTCAATAAAGAAACCCGTGCCGCATATCTGCAAACTAAGATTGGCGGGAGCATCGGTGCCGGCTCGGAACTCGCTTCTATGTCTTACGCACCAAACAGAAAGACTGGGGCAACTGAGTGACGATGGGTGAATTCGGTGTACAGACTACCGGCTCGGGTGCCGGCCCGGGGCGAGATCTAAATACCTTACACACTCGGCTTCCTTAGGTTATTGCATTCCTATTTCGTGCCGATCAGTACTGTCAACCAATCGGGAACACGGAACTACTCGACCTGATGTTGATCTGACCAATGAACCTGTAAGGCTGAAAACTGCAATAAATAAGGAAAACGGGGACGTAGGGGATACCATCTGGGTGTAATGCCGGAGGACTGAGCACCTAAATTTAGATGTATTCGTCTCGTCTGAACGAGAGCCGCCCACGTTTGAACCTCCAGCTGACATCGGACAGAACAAGGGGAATGATGATGAGATATGACAAAGAGACAGAGGTCGTCACGATTGATTGATGCGATTACGTCGATGAGATTAGATGTAATCACAATTATCACGTGCTTTGGAGATAATGCTTATCCCGAGCTTCGAATAGAAGATGCATTTTCGTTGCTCTCGTGCCCAGACTTTTCGCCTCCCTCAAGCGGGGACGAAGGGTAGTAGGTGGGAGCTCCGCCATCTAACCGGCTCGCCCGGAGGCGGAGAGGATAAGGGTCTGTCATACTCTAGCTAGAGTAAATACAGTATGAATAAACAACAACAACTTTTCGCCTCCCTCGCAAGCTCGCTCGGCGAAGTTTATACAAAGCGTAGGGGAGGGCAGCCACGATCACATTGTCTTTTCCCACTTTTTACCACTCACTATTGTTGAGAGCAAAAGAGAAAGAACGAAGAAGCTCAATTGTCTATCGATCTAAAGACAGAGAAAATGGCAGGTTTATATACAGAGAAAAGACCGTACTCGGCGAAGCCGAGTATCACAACCGGAGCCCGAAGCCGAGTACCAGTGCCGGGGCTAGGCCTCCTCCTCGGCATGGGGCAGGCGAGGCCCATGGGGGCTACAAGCCACCGGGCCAAATCTGATGCCAACAACTATTTTACGATAAGTATTTCATCCTAGTTCTTAATAATTGAACACTACGTTCATAACTTTGCTAGGTGAGTGGTCCTTTGCCTGAACTAAGACATATTATATCTTTAGAACATCCACATGAGTGGTAATATACCAATCGATATCACGTCATGAACTACAACATACCCAAATTGCGAAAATATACTATAAATAACAAGTCCTTAGATGACAGTTTAGCCGCGCTACTGACAAGCCCATAGCCACAGTGTTGAAAGTAGAGATAGAGAAGCTTGATTGTACTATCTAAGGGAGCCGGAAAGGCTGTATATATACGGTAGTCCATGTACGAATGCGTGCGTACGCATCTATGTATAGAGTCGGCTGAATGCCATCAGCCTAACAGTCATCTCCCATACGAGGCACCATCTCCGGCTATACGAAGGCTGAGATCTATTTATGCAACACACTATAATCAAAGTGAGAATTCGTGATGCGGGTTGCCTACTCCGCGGATCTTCAAGTGTCCATTACAAGCGCCCTGTGTCAAATACCTGGCAAAGGGCTTCTGGAGGCTTCACATCGGACGAAAGCCTTTCAGAACCATGTGGATTTATTGGTCTAACAGGGGCGGTGATGTACAACCCCTCCTGAGAATCCCGTAGTCCAAGTTAGTTGCACACAAACAATCTTGCCGGATCGCGAACAAGGAACCAGTGTATCGCTCATGGAAAGTGTGTTAGGAATCCCGCTTAACTTTATAAGTACCCGCCATCCCGCTCAGAGAGGCCATTTTATTCATCTTTTGTATATGTTCTATTACGGTTTACGAACTGTAAAGACTGGCTCATCTTATTATATGGAAGGGAGAACTTAATCTATGGTACAGAGAGAAGGGAGAACGAGACAGACTCAACATCTGGGCAGAAAATATTCCAGTTTATCTTCGGGTATGCCGGTAACGCCTTTGCCACCCTTTACCAATCATGCTACCGGATATACAATACAGCTAGCATACGTAAAATCAGCACTACTTACTGCTTTTGCAACGACAAGATACTCTTGTTTAACAAACAAATTTCTTGATTCAGAAGTTATAGCATACTTCACACGAAGTACTATAGCCGCCTAAGTGCCGGCTAACAGTCGCGCCCAAACATATGCGGTTGAAAACTTCTCTGTTTGCATACCCTGATGGCTTCTTTGATCAGATGAGTTTATGCGTAGCATTCACCAAAAGCTCAAAATAATCATCGATACACTTCACCAGCCCCATGGCAAGAAAGTGATAAATTATGTTACTGCCTTACATGGTCATCATTAGATATCATCTATGAAGTGTTGGGACACCTTATCTGGGACATATGTTCTCGTGTACCGCGTTGCTCATTAGCTAAAGGAATTGGTTCTCCTAACGCACGCAGGCTTTAGTCCGGTTGCAATGACTAACACTCAGTGTGGTGACACCAAAGCTTGGGTCCTGTTCTGACCCGCTCGTGAAGTCGCCCCATCCATGGACAAGGCAGTTCCACGAATAGTATCACCATTTATAAACCCATGAATCAGACAAATAAAAAAATATACAAATTAAATTTGCATCACTAAGAGGACTATTGAGAGCCAGTAATGTATTTTTTGGCGGCTATATGTACGCGTGCTCTGGATGCTTCGCAACCGTCCCGACATATCATCCACAACATCCAGCAGCAAAAACCCTCCATAAAACTCAAAAGTTCCATGACGCTCCACTTCCACTCTGATAGCCTATCTAGAAGTAGTACAGAAATGTTTGTCTTTGGAATATTCAAAAGTTTAAGCATAACTTGAGCTATTATGTGAATAAAATGGAGTGACAGTCTACAATAAGAGTGTTAATTCTTATGTTTTCTGTTGCAATTGCAGCACCGTTGTGGGTAAGCAGCTTGTGCATAGGTCTAGTTTGTAATTTGCAACTCATATTGAAGGGTTTAGGTGTGGGGTTGTGGTTGCTGAACTGAACAAGAGTTCGGAAGTGAGGTGTCAGACATGGTTGCAGAGCACGCATACTTTTGGTCACCAACAAGAATTAGTAGCGTTAAATGAGTAAAATAATTAAAGATAAAGTTAGAAAATCCAGCCACTATACAAAGCTCTTCATGTCAAAACTATAATACAGCTGAAGTTAACTTCTAAAAGATTAAAAAGTTTGTATGCACTATAATCAGCGAGTAGTAAAGGGTTAGAAGAAATTATATGAGCGCAAAGTGAAGCTAACTGACTTGTAGAAAGATATATAGAAGTGAAGCAAAGCCAACTGACTTATAAAAGAGATATCCAGTAGTACTTACTTGTTTATAAGCAAAGATATTTTTTAAAATATTTTATTTGCATTTTTTATTTTTCCCATTCATGGAACCGCACTGTTGTTGTTGTTTATTCATTCTGTATTCACTCTGACTAGAGTATGACAGTACCCTAAATTCCATGCCACTACCCTCAGGAAAACCCATCAAGTCAAAGGTGTGGCTTCCCCATCTATTACCAGTACACAATGGTGGGCACTATGGGTATTTTCACTTCAATACCATGGCCTCAAAGCCCATCTGCCTCCCCTCTATTAAAATGAATGTAAGTGACAAAGGAAATTCATAAGCCCCTCCTTCACTTCACACTTTCCACTCACAACCACCACTGCAGCCCTAGTTCTAATGCCCGACATGGTCTGTCACAACAGGTGTGCATACCGAAATATCATGGGTCGCCTTTCTTTGCTGTCTCCTCTAGGATCCAAAATGCAGGGATTCATATGATATTATCGCAGTGGAATACCCCAACTGGCCAACTAAAGCCAGCATTCCTTTTTCATTATCGAAGAGGCCCACTACCGGTCCCAGGAAGTAGGGGTTGTATGTGTTCCGACCCATAAGCCAAATTTTCCCGTTGGCCAACGGGCTGACCCATATGCCAACTCGTGTTTTTGATGAATAAGTCAACCGATATGCCAACCGATTAGACCGACCGAGGTGCCAAGTAAGATATTAGGAGGAGGTTAGGAAGGCGCAGTGAAGCACTATTTCTCTC
>Ga0307515_10005196_pt1 | contig 26453 bp, 12 predicted proteins | sample 17_EM_MG_FD_194513 | JGI IMG/M metagenome (GOLD analysis project Ga0307515, IMG submission 194513) | Populus trichocarpa ectomycorrhiza microbial communities from riparian zone in the Pacific Northwest, United States - 17_EM | ecosystem: Host-associated > Plants > Roots > Unclassified | place... | reverse complement strand
AAAAAAATAAGGACCAAGTTTGATACAAAAATAAAATGAAACTAAATGATGAGGGATGAAATTGAAAAAAAAATTAAAAAAAGTATAAAAAATATCAATTAAAAGAATAAGGATCTAATTTGCTATAAATATTAAATGAAACAAAATACGAAGAGGTGAAATTAAAAAATAATAATAAAACAATTCAAAACAAAATAAATAGTAATAAAAAAAAATGAGAACCATATTCGATACAAAAACAAAATGATAGAACACCTTTTAATTTTGGCAGGCCAACACAAATCTCGAGGAGATGAGAGGAGAGAGAAAAAATAGATGATAAGGAAGAAAACAAAAAAAGGCCTCCTTACACCTCCAACATGGACATTTGTTGCCTCATTAGGGAGATCTAAACACAAGGCATCCAACAAAACCATCGACAATCGTGTTTTTGCCACTTGAATCCACCTTACGCGCTATTAGAGCGTAGTGGAAAACTTCTACATGCTACCGTGGATGCACATGTCAACCAAGTCACCCTACTATTTACCCTAGTCCACCATATTTGTTTCGATTTCAATTTTGATCCCTTAACTCTTGATTGTTTTATATAAACATAATTTTATTTTTCTAAACCGGACATCAACCAAGGACTGGAATTTTCCTTCAACATTGAGAGAACCCATATATAGACATCCAAACCAAACTACTAAGTTAAATCCCAAATAAAATCAATGTGAAAGGACTAAATTAGAAGAAAAAAAAGTTCAGTTACATAAAAAAAGCAAACTTCCCTTGACCAAGCAAATCAATCACTAATGTTAATAAAAAAGGGACTCGTTATTTGTTTAAGCTTCAAATTCGGTCTCCAAAGCTCTAATTCTCAAAATTCAATAATTTGTTTTTGCCAAATTGAGCATCAAATGAGCGAAATAACATTCTCCTCACATTGAGAGGTCCCTGTAGAAAGGCATAAAAACAAATCACCATAACTAATTCCAAATCAACATTATATTAAAAGATAAAATTAAAAAAAAATAATTAAGGGATCAAAATAAAAAAATATTTTGAGATCAAAGAAAAAGAAATTTCACTGGAAATCAACAGTAGAATCTCTCACAAGGCACACTGAAACACTAATACCCTTTATTTTTTTTTTTTTACTATTAGTTAAATAAAAAAGATTTATTATACTTTTGTTTTCTTATATAAACGGTTTTATACAAGAATAGGTAAATTCATTTATTATATTACATAAAAAGCCACCTATTATTGTTAGTATTATTATTAAGAACCTTTGTATAGCTTGATGGCCCCTACACCAAAACGTTGATTACCACGTTAGTAGATGAGTTGATGAAAAACGGGACCTCCATTTTTCTTTCAATATTATGAGAAGGTTTTAGTTAAAAACAATGCTTCTGGTGGGAAAAAAAATATATGAATAAGGAAACTGAGTTTTGATTGAAGAGAAACATTTTTTTTTTTTTTTTGCCATTTCAAATCTTTAGATTGTTTTGAATTTTTTGAATTGTTTTTATTTTTTATTTAATAAATATACTTCAAATAAAAAATATATGTTTTTGTGAAAAAAAAAACACATGAATACAAAAAATGTCAACATCTTGCACTGAATAAACGTACAATTTAGTTGAAAAGAAGTTAAGTCTGCATTAACACACGAGGACTCCACGTTGACTAGTACATCTCATAATGAAAGTAACATGCATTGCAGTTCGTCGCTGTTGAAGTTATTTAGGTGAATTTATGTTCGTTATCAGTCCAAACGCAGCCTGCAAAATTGTTATTTTTTTTATTAATTTTTATAATCAAGACAAACTTCCATGCATGAAGACAAGACATGTTCCAGTTTGTGGTAGTCTGTCCTAAGAATTTGAATTCCATAAATCTCGTATATCTTGATTCCAGTAGCATGGATATGATTCTTTCAATTTCAAATTATATATTATCCTTTGATTTATATATATATATATATATATATATATATATATAGTAATGGATCAACATAAAGTTTAATTTTTAGCCTCAGCCCTATATAAAAATCAAAGACATAAGATAATAATCCAATGATTGGAAGGTGAGACATGTTTATATCTAATATTTTTAAACTTGGCAAAATGTTAAGCTTAGATAACATGATTCTAACTTGTTTTCAGGCTCGATATTTTTAAATTTAGCTATGCGATAAGCCCAGATACAGGATCTGGAGAGCTGTTAGACCTAATATCTTTAGGTTTAGCTATACATTAAGCCCAAGTACATATAAATCAGGCGAGCTGCCGACTTAATATCTTTAGGTTCAGCTATACGCTAAGCCTAGACTTATATAAGTATGTCGAGATGTTAAACCCAACATTCTTGGGTTCAAGTACACGCTAAGTCCAAGTATATATGGGTCTAACAAGTTTCTAAACTCAACAACCTTGGGTTTAACAACACACTGAGCCCATGTAGACATAGGATCTGGCGAGTTTCTAAACTCTACATCCTTGGGTTCACAATGTGCTGAGCCTAAGTACATATAGGTTTGGCGAGCTTCTAGACCTAATGTTCTTGGGTTCAGCTATGCGCTGAACCTAAATAGACATGGGTCTGACAAGTTGTCAGACTCAATATTTTTGGGTTCAACTACGCGTTGAGCCCAAGTAAATATGAATATAGTGAGTTTCCAGACCCAACATTCTTGGGACCAGTTATGCATTGAGCTCAAGTTTATATAGGTCTAGCGAGTTTTCAGATCTGACATCCCCAAGTTCAGCTATGTGCTGAGTCTAAGCAGACATGAGTTCGACAAGCTACCAGACCCATAGCCCGTGGACTTAGTATCGTGCCAAGTAATGGATATGGGCTTGACGACCATTATAAGCCTTATAAGAGAGCATTGTCAAAGTCTTGACATTGACCATAGGTTCTTTACAGTTTCACATCCCAAAACCAATGGTCAAGCTGAACTGACTAACAGAGTCTTGCTTAATGGACTCAAGAAAAAAAAAAAAGAAGTAAAGGAAGCTAAGTTAGAATGGGTAAAACTGCTAAATAAAACCTTATGGGCTTACAGAACAACTAAAAAAACATCTACTAGAGAAAGCCCATTTCTCCTCACCTATGAAAGTGAGGCCATGATCTTAGCTGATATTGGGTGTCCAAAATACATGGTAGTTTATTATACCTCAAAAGGCAATGAACAAGGCCTTAGAGCCAATCTAGATTTGCTAAAGAAATCTTGATTGACCACAACAATTAAGAATGAAGTTTATCAGCATAGAACTACCCAATACTATAATGCTAGAGTTAAGAATAGAAGATTCAAGTTTGGAGATTTAGTGTTGAGAAAGTTGGAGGCTACTGACAATAGAAAAAGTAGAGGCAAGCGAGTCCTAAAGTGGTATGTCCTTTCAAAACCACAAGAGTGGTAAAGACAAACGCTTATCATCTACAAGATAAGGAAGGGAATAGTCTTCCTCACGCGTGATACTCTAATCACTTGAAAATGTATCATAGTCAATGAGAAAAAGAGTGTAAGTTTATAATATATGAATGACTAATTCAAAATGACAATATGTTTTTATTTTCTCGAAGTGATGCTTAAAGGCTTATCATTAACTCTCAAAGGGATTGACTTGGTCTATCTAGGGCAATACCCCTATAAACCTCTAAGTGATGAGTCTGAGGCCTCCATAGGGCAATAGTCCAATATATCTTTAAGGGATAAGTCTGAGGTCTCCATAGATATTAAGCCCCACAATACTTTAATGGATTAACTTGGTCTTTCTAGGGCAAAATCCTAACAAATCTCAAAGGGATGGGTCTGAGGCCTTTCTAAGAAAATATTGTAAACCCTCAGCCTAAAACTGGTAAATCAGTGCTACAAATGATAACTTTTCAATTGAAAAATGATAATCAATAAGGAAAATTGTTGTATATGGGGATAAAAACTTATATAAATTTAACTTAAATTTCAGATGAAATAAAACAATTCAAGCGAAGAATGCTTTATGAGGAGGAGAATAATGAATTCCCCTCAATTAGTTTTTGTTAATTGTAATATCATTCTCTTTACATTTTTTATTATTACAAAAAATGATGACGTGAAATGGTTAATTTGCTAATTGTATTTTTGTAGATACTTTTATTCGGACAGTTAAATACGACAAGACCTATATGTTTAGGATCATCAAAATTGTCTAGCAAACAGAACGTTCATGGGCTATAAGGACAAGAGTTTCTTCGCTTCAATGACCAATCATTTGTTCGCCCTTCCATCTCAATATTAGAAAGTTACTAGTGTATTAGGTCGCGCTCTACTGCGGGTTAAATTAATTTTTTTTTAAAAATGCAAAAAACAATTAAGAGCATGAAATTTTTTTTAATACTGTTATTAAACCTCACAAAGTGGGTTAATTTTGAAACTCCCGACTTAACTCTTTGTCTAACTCAAGTTTTTAATTAAACCGTGTGAGAGCTAACTCGACTTAAATCGATCGATTTCATAGCTCCAAATGCAACTTTGAAGATCGATAAAAACATGACTTAGCTTTTAGAAATACTTCAAGATGATAATTTTTTAAAAAAATATTGAGATAATGACAAATTAGATGAACCTCGCCTCTCCACGACCTGGGTCATGGACTCTATTAGGTTTAATAATGTTTTTTTTATTTAATTATATGATAAAAATAGATGCTAATAAAATTGAGCACCAACCTAAAAATAAACACTTATTTGAGACAATTATCCCTAGAAAGCAAAAAAAAAAAAAAAAAATTCAATAATGCAATCCATTTCTCAACCAATTCAATATTAAATGATGAAATAAAAAAAATTAAAAACAATTAAAAGACCAAAAACAGAAAAACCATATCATATCGATAGGTAAACTCGTTAAACCTGTGAATCGGGTAAGCCATGCCAGTACGCCAAACATGTGAACTGGGTTATGGACTCCATTGGGATTATAATTTGTTTTTTTTACTCTAGTTTTTTATTTAACTATAAGATAATAAAAATAGATGATTGTGAAATTAAAAACCAACTCAATATTGAGATGTTTATTTAGATCACGATAACCTCATAAAAGACGAAACGAAACTAATTATGAAACTGAATTCCCAATTAACCCAATATCTAAGGATGAAAAAAATTATAATTTAAAAAAGTTAAACTTGCCAGACCCGCGAACCAAATTAATCAGCCAAACTTGTAAATAGTTCCATGAACTTTATAAAGTTTAATAACATAAATTTTTTTAAACTATTTTTTTAACTATATGAGAAAAAATAAATGATAAAAAAGTCAAGTTCAATTTTTTAAAAAAAAACACTCTACCAAACTCGTAAACCAGGGCAACCTGAGTTACTCTGGCAAACCATGCTAACCTTATAAAAAGATAAAATAAAGGGAAATAAATTATGAAGCCAAATTCTCAACCATTCCAATATTAAAAGATGAAATCGATAAAAATAAATTTGAAAAAAAAATCATCACAAAAATTTAAAAACATAAGAAAGGAAAACACTATAGATTACTATTGTCATTCACAGTGCAAAATGTGTCGGTGAATAATGGTTTCTTCACACCCTTTAATTTTTGTTACATTATAAAGTTTAATAACATGAATTTTCTCTAAAACTATTTTTTTAACTATATAAGAAAAAAATAGACTATAAAAAAAGTCAAGTTCAATTAAAAAAAAAAAACAACCCACCAAACTTGTAAACCAGAGCAACCTGGGTTACCTTAGCAAACCTGTAAACCATGTTAACCTCATATAAAAACAAAATAAAAGGAAGCAAGAGGTTTGCTCCCTTTGTGGTCTCAGGTTCGAGCCCTGTGGTTGCTCATATGATGGCCACTGGAGGCTTACATGGTCGTTAACTTCAGGACCCGTGGGATTAGTCGAGGTGCGCGCAAGCTGGCCCGGACACCCACGTTAAACTAAAAAAAAAAAACAAAATAAAAGGAAGCAAATTACGAAGTTAAATTTCCAACAATCTCAATTTTAAAAGAGGAAATCAACAAAAATATATTTGAAAAAAATCTTAATAAAAATTCAAAAATTAAAAAAAAACAAAACAAAACAAAACACTGTGGATTAGTATTGTAATCCACAATGTAATGGGTGTTGGGTGAACAATGATTTCCCCTACATTCTTTAATTTTTGTTACTTCATAAAGTTTAATAACATAGTTTTTATCTAAAACTATTTTTTTAACAATATGAGAAAAAAATAAACTATAAAAAGTCAAATTCAATTAAAAAAACACACCACATCTATACACTAGGGCAACCTAGGTTACCTTGACAAAGCCGCAAATCACACTATCCTCATAGAAAGATAAAATAAAAATAAAAAAATTACAAAGCTAAATTCTCAACAATCTTAATATTTAAAAAAAAATCAACAAAAATAATTTTGAAAAAAAAAGCATAACAAAAAAACAAAAAAAAAACCATGTGTAAAAAAAATATAAAAAAATATTATAGCAATCCACAATATTTTATAAGAAAATTTATTGTTCTTTCCCCCATCGTTTAGCTTTTTTTATAATTAGAAAAACCTCACCACCAGTATTTTAGTTTCTCCTCTGATTTCCCGGAAAAACCACCAAACACTTTGATTATATTGGCGGGGATCCATTACTTTTACATGTTTTATTTTGATTATATTATGAATGTTATCTCATTCAAGAAATAGGAAATCATTTTACAAAGATGGAATGGTCCCCGTGCAGGCAACCGCAGCTGTTAAAAAAAATAAATGCAAATCCGTGTCAAGGCAAGTAGGTCTGGAAAAGAAAATCAATGCTTGGATTTGGAATTTTGGTGATGAGGCTGTGAGTTTTATTATTATTACAAAGAATTACAAGTGCATAGCATATTATTATTATTATTAATTATTATGAATGATTTATTCTTCTTCTTTCTAATTTATTATCGTTTGATTATTGCAACTTAAAATTGAAAAATAATTAATTCCTATTTTGCTTTCTCAATTTTACAAGGAAGGTAATTTGAATAAGCATCCCCACTCCCCAGTGTGAATCAACCCTCTTAACATTTATGTTTTGGTACACAACTTTATTACTGAGCTGCAGTACAGTCTGTTGATCGTAATTTCCATCGACCTCTCCTGCACAACATTTATATATTTTGGTACGAAATACATTTACTTCTCAAAAATAGTTAGGTGAATTCAGGGTTTCTTTTCATCAGTTTGGTTATTTCACTTTATATTTTCTTATCCGAGCAGGAAAAATCTCTAATTCTGCAATATTTATTATTATTTTGGCATGGTAGAAATATATATTATTATTATTTTAGCATGGTATATATATATATTTCTACCAAAAATTCAGCAAAGTTTCCTTCTTTTTTTTTTCAATATCAAGTTATATATCATAACCAACATAAGAACAAACTTCTTTTCTTCAAAATTTAATCAAATGAATCAATTGTTATATTATTCAAAAAAACATTACGAATAATGAGATGATTAATTTAATTATGGCATAATTTAAGACACACATTCATTTTAAAGCAAAATAAACATGAAATTAAGTCCACATAATTACAGTTATGTGTTTTTCAAAAGAAACTAGTTCAAAAACATCATTCATACTTAATTTAGATTCATACACTTTTTGAATACAATATTATATTACATAACAAAATATGCATTTGATTATACAAAATCACAAATACAAGATCCACTGCTCGGCATGACACTATGAGATATATGAAATTTATATAATATCCAATATAATCAGCTTATACACAATGTGATGTGGACCTCTTAATCATGTGGTCAAATAACCCCTAACGAAATAAATAACAACCTGAAAAGCTGAAAATCAAGTTTGATATGACCCTGACCCTGAGGTAACGGTGTACCTAAGAACCAAAGGTATTGAAAAATAATTTGGACCCAGAAATAACCTTACCCTAAGTATACAAATGACATCACGAAGCTAGTTAATATTCGATAAGTTAGTGTACGATCTTTTTCCCTACAAATAAGATTGTTTTGCCATAAACAAACAAAAAAAAATTCATGTTTATTCAACTTGTTGCCAAAATTCTATTACAAAACAAAATATAGTCTCCTCTAACTAACTCTAGTAGATCCTTTTTGGGTTGCAAGCTAATGGCCCTAAACTAGTAATCAACTAACATAAGTCTAAAAATGAAATAAACCCCAAAACAATGTCTAATGAGCCAAAATAAACTCAAGTTAAAAATAATTATTTAAAATTAAATAAATAAATAAAATAGGATAATAAAAACAAAATCTTCATGCTAAAATTCCTCTATGTAGCCTGAATCTCCAATTTTTGCATATTCTTGGTAGATTTCAGTCATGACTTTAAACATGTCGTTCTCTCTTTTTTGGATGAATTACTGGGCCTACCATTTATGGTTGGAAAACTTGAGATGTTTAGTTTCCAGTCAAACTTAAATCATAGAAGATTTCCACTTGTATGTATATGTCCTGATACATGAAAGTCTAGTGTGATAGATTTAACAAGATTCATCTAGTAACTTTGACTCTTTGAAATTATATGTTTCTGAACTCTATTTTACCTAACTATTCACCACAATATATTTTCATGTGTCTAGTATCTCTTTATAAATGTTCAGCGCAATCTGAGTATGGTTTGTGAGATATATCTAATCTCACAAAACTGATCAACATACATTTTAATATCAAATTTTGACATGACTTGGCTTGTTTATATATATATATATATCCAACTAATATAGTTGCATAGTTTAAGGACATAAAATGTCTTCTCTAGCCCAAACTAGGAATTCATTTCATTATTACATTAACATATTTCTCCAATTGTCCATTAACCAAGACATTATCTCATTAACCAATGAACCATTATCTCCATCAGTCCTTTAACCAGGGCACTAGTTTCATTAACCAGGGTAACTAATTTCTACAACTGCCAATTAATCATAGAGTAGTCCCATTACCAGGTTAACTACTTTCTTCAACAATTAATATTTATCAAATATATTACAATACAATTAAGGAAAAATTACAATCATAGTTAATTAATATATTAGGTTTAAGGTGCTGAGCATCTACCTGACATCTAAACACGTGAAATGGTCCCCTACTACTGAGTAGGTCTTGTGACCTCTCATATACCAACAGGGACAATGTCATTTACTATTAAATCCTCCATTTACTTTGAAATTTAACTTCATAAACAATCATTTTATTCTTGACTTAAAATGACTTAATACGATTTCATATTACTTAAGCTAATCATCATTAGCCATTTTACCTATATTAAAAGTTTTATTTTTACAATTTTCATCATTTAAATCTTACATTAAGAGCATTTTTAAATAAAATTTTAAAGTTAGCTATTTCTAGCCAACTTAACTTAGCTTAATCGCTCAAAAATGCTGATTAATATTTTAACTATATCTGAAGTTATAAAATTAGGTTTCATGCATAGTTTATTTATTTCAAAAGATAAAATACATGGCTATAACTTTATTAAAGGAAAGAAAACTCATTTCTTCCATTTACACCTTTTACGCTACTCGTTATTGTAACATCTAAAAACTGTCTAGCAAGATTTCATCCAACCCTCCCTTAGTTTTTAACTGGTATTTGGAGTTTTAGAACTCTAATTTAAGCAAAGTTGATCTCGTTAGAAAGCTAAACTCCCTAACTTCAACTTTTAGGAAGAAACTTATTCCATTGTTTGTCTTTTTCAAGCCCTAAACCTAGCTGGAAGTTGAATAATGAAGTTGTCTAATTTTATTTTATTTTTCGACCTACAACGAAGTGTTTTCATTCGTTTTCTCACCATTCAAAACAATTATTTCTCTTAGACATAACTCATAACACTCTTTCATCAATAATACTTCAACATTACACAAAATTCCATAATTCCATATAACTTAAAATATTCATAATTCAAAGCTTAACCAAATCTTTCCATTACAATTAAACACAAGTTTTCTATTTCTTTTCAACTCGTTCTTCACATTTTGACACATGCTACAATAATCACAACCAAACAAACAATAATCACAACCAAACAACATTCATGCATTTTATTAATTTTTTTCCTAGTTTTTTCTCTTTTATGGTTTGCACCACTATCCTTCGTAACACTAGGATTTGTTTTCTTCAATTATTCATTATTCTAAGTTGTTTTCATCCATTTTCATCCTAATTACATCAAGTAAGACAAATTTATTATTTCCCTTAATTTTTCTCATGAACTCCAACATAGAATTTTCAATTTAAGCATCAATTCTTAATTGTATTCAATTTAATTTATATAATCAAGTCTAAAACCCTTTACCTGGTAATAAAGTGAGCTTCGATCCTTAACCAATCAAAATTTTTCAACACTCTTTCCCCCCCTCTTGGCCGGCTTCCTACCTTCTTCATATCCCTAAGTTCTTTCATGTATTCCCTTTGATTCTTGCTTTGATGTTGTTTCGCTCACCACTTAGCCTAAATCTTACCGAAACCCCCTTCAATTTATTGCCCCTTCAATTTCCTCTCAACTTTTTGTAAATACGCTTGAAAATACTCCCCCCTCTTTTTCACTATTGTTGTCGGCTTAGAGACTAAAACATGAAGTATTTATAGTCAAATTTTTTAATATTTACATATTAACCTCATTTTGCTTAGTTATTACATTTTGTCCTCATCTTTTCTCTATTCTAACAATGAGTGTTATACTTTATTTTATTTATTTTAATTTCACACTTTGTTATTTGATTCTATATCCTTAATTTAATTTAACTCATTCTATTTTCAAGTTAAAATTTTTATATTTCAAAAAAAATAAAATTAATTGGGGGTTTACATATAATATATTATAAATTTAATGAATTACTAATTTACCACATTAGTTCCAAGTCAGGACCGATTAAAAAAATATTTAATCAAGGTAATTAATTTATTAAGGTTATATTGTATTTTTCAATCGAGTCTTTCATTTAAAATATCTTATTTATTTATCTCTTTATTTATTATTTTTAATGTAAATGTCGAAATATTTCCTCACTTTGTGTTCAAGACTCTAGTTACTTGAGGAGCATATGGAGAAGATCCGTCTATTATTATTCCGTAACTGCTTGTATTCAGTGCACATATTAGATAGGTAGCTTGCGCTAAATCACAGGTATATCAATTTTTTTTTCTAACATGAAAAAAGGATGTTCAACCACTGGTAGTTTGTTATAACAAAGTAAGAAAATATACAACTTGGGTCATAGACCTAATTAGGTTCAATAAGCTGGTTTCATTTAATTATATGATTAAAAAAGCAATGACAATAAATGTACCAAAATTTTTAAAAATAGTAATCGCGATGATCTGTACAAAAAGAATGTTATCCAAAAAAATATGAAGCTCAATTCCTAGACAACCCAACACTAAATGGTAAAATTAAAAAAAATAACAAAAAACCAATTCGAGTAAACTCAAGTTAGCATGGCAAACTTGTGAACCAGGTTGTGAGATTGAAATAACCCCATAAAAAACAAATAAAAAAATTACAACACTTTGTTTCCAATAATTCAAATTTAGAATGATGAAATAAATGAAAAATCAATTAACAAAAAGGACAAAAAAACACCAGAAAACCCCGGGACATCCGCCAAACCTTGTAAGCTAGATTATACAAATGAGATAACCTAATAGAAAGAAAATATGAAAAATTATAAAACTCAATTCTCAAAGTAACCCAATATAGAAGGACAAAATCAAAAAAATATTCAATCTTAAAAATCACAACAAAAAAAAAACCGAGTTAATTCAAGCTAACCCACTAAACTCGTGGCTTTGATCATTTTAGTGGGATAACCTCTTATAAAGGAAACCATGAACCTTAATTTCCAACAAAACCAATGTCAGAAGATGGAATTGAAAAACAAAATCATTGTAAAAAGGATCTAAAAAAAAGACTGATATCAACCCAGGTTAACATCTCAAACCCTTGACTTTGATCATGAGACCAAGATGAACCTATCAAAACAAATCATGAAGCCCAATTCCTAACAAACTCAATATCAAAGGATAAATTTGAAATAAAAATAAAACGATAGGTAATGTTTTTTGGTGGATCAACATGAATACCAAGGAGAGGGGAGAGGAAAGAGAGGAGGAAAAACAGGCTACCATGCACCTCCAACTATGACACATGCTGGCAAGAACTTGTCACACCACTACCACCAAAATAATAAACGTTGTGGCTTTCCTCCACATGCTAGCATGTTTAATACATGCGCCACCCTAGTTGTCTTGCTCTTTTACCCTAGCCCACCATATTTGTTTCAATTTTAATTTTGTTCTCTTAACACTTAATTTTTTTACATCAACATAAGTTTAATTTATTTTTCTAAATCGAGCATCAATTGAATGTTGAGATTTTCCCTCAACATTGTGAGGACCCTATATTTAGGCAACCAAAACTAACTATCAAGTCAAACCCCAATAAAGCCAATGTGAAATAATCAAATTAGAAAAGAAAAGTTGAGTGACCAAAAAAAACTCGTCTCTTGATTGTACAAATTTGTCCCTAATGTTAGCAAAAAAAAAGAAAAAGGATAGAACATTTGTTTAAGCTTCAAATTTGGTCCCTGAAGCTCTAACTCTTTTAAATCAATGAAAATGAATTATATTTTGTCAAATTGAACATTAACCAAGTAATAAAATACTTCTCTGATACCGTAAAGTCTTAAGGACCATAAAAAAGGAAAAAAAAAAGGGTTTCATTATGCTAATCCAAAGTGAAATCTCTTATAAAGCACAATGAAACATTTAATCCTATTAGTTATCCTTTTCAATATCTATCTTATTTTATAGTTTATCTATCCTAGGCAAAGTGCTCATGTTCTTAGGTAGCTTGTAGGCTTAATTATCACATGAAATTGAGGAGTTAATTAAATACAAACAAGTCTCCATAATAGTGTGAGAGTCTTAAAAAAATAATCTTTTCACCTTTATAAAGGAAAATGAACTTAAGAGATACAAGATTAGTTATAAAATAATTGAGTTTTATTTTTAATTATTTAGTTGTTATTACAGTTGTCCACGAGTTGTTTTTTTTTAATATTGAAATTGAAATTTTGTTTTAAATTCAAAAAATATTTGAAATTATAATACACATTAAGAAAATAAAATAAAAAAATAGGATTGGTGATGCGAATCTCGTGGTTACGTGGTCATGCAATTCATAAACAAGATTGACAATGAATTTTAAAAAGCTGAAACAAGTCTAATAGGAGTGTGATACAATGAAAACTTGTCTCAAGGAATCAACACTATTAGAATAATAACCCCACCCTACGAATACCAATTTGTCAAGAAGTATAAGGAAGACATCATGAAGTCAGTTAATCTTCGATAAGTCAATTTAGGTTTAAAAATAAAAATAAATAAAATAATAGTCAAAATTACTTTTTACCCTTTGCCACATATGATTGTAGAAAATACACAAGAAAAATAATTGTTGAAGAATCCTTACTGAACGAAAGCCTGATGCCTTATAAAATAAGAATTAATTCATGACCAATTAATTCTTCTTGTTTGATATGGAATCCTTATAAAATAAGTAAGTCAAAGTCTACTACATAAGTTTTCAATAGCATTAAGGACTCTTTGTAGTGAATCAAATCCATAAGTTTTAAGGAAACAATGTCTCTTTTATTTTCGCACTTAGCTGGCAAATTTTAAACCCAACTTTAAACGCATTGTTCTCTCTCGTCCGGATGAATTAATAAGCCTATCATATATCATTGTAAAGGTACAGATTTTTTGTTTCCAACCTAATTGGAATAGCATCTAACTACTCGTTTAACTTCAACTATCATCCAAAAAGTAGACAAAGGTCCATAATCGAAGATTTGAACATTTTTAATTCAAGTCTCTTGATCTAGCCCGTTGAAATCCTCTTAGACCCACTTTGTTTTTAGGCCTTAGAAAAGACCTAGTAGACACTTTTAACAGATCATTTGATGTCGTAGCTAGGATCGCATCATCCCCTCTGTTCTAAAAAAGATTCAACCCCGAATCATCACTTACATGAAATAAAAAAGATCAGAAACTTTAAATATAACACTAACATTATACACACTTTGTAGATTTAATTTGTAGGAATTTACTCTTTCAAGGAATTTGAATGAACCTCTAAGCTTCAACTTTGATTTGCTACATCAAAGAAAACTCTCTTAGCCCATTTGAACCCAAACTCAATCTCCTGGTTTGAAGACAAACCTTTTTCGTATTTTGCTTGTTTGGAATGCACACTTCTCATTCTTTTTCTCAACATGTTGTCGTACCTTCTTAAACAATGCTTTCATCACATGTGCTTTTCTATTGCCATAAAGTCTAACTCTTTTATTAACAAGTAAAGAATTCAAATCTAGTAGAGTTAAACCATAAAATATGTTTAGTAAGTTATTTTTCCCTTCAACATTTTCTTTCACCTTAATTTGATGATAACTAATTTCAAATCAATCTTACTAAACATACTCTCACACAACTCATTAATAATATCATCAAGTTTAGGGATAAGATGTCTATACTTTACCATACTATTATTGATTGAATAAAACATTATGCTTATTTGTTTAAAGTTGTATAATAGAAAAAATTAAACTCAAATTCAAATTTGATTTTCCTATATCATCCTCAAAATCCTATAACAAAGATATATCAATACTAGAAATAAAATAATCAAGAATGTTAGTGATAAAAAATATGCCTCCTAAAATTATAGGCATGTCTGAAAATTATGCATTCTTAATCTCATTCTTTTTTGTATTGAAACTAAAGTGTTTATCTATATTTTGTACACTCTCTTCTTTTCTCATCCTTATTTTCTTCTCTCCACTCTCAACTTCAATTGACTTTTATTTCTCCCGTAGCCGAATCTGAGTCTTTTCTCTTCTCTCTTATTCTTTCCTTAAGGTTCACTTTATTTTCACTCGTTAAACTCATTACTTCGGATGGTTTATTTATCTCTTTGGTTTTCCTTTCTCTTTTCAGCTTTAATTGGTCTTGTTTAAGCATTCAAAGCTCTTTTCTTGCCAACTTTTGCCTCCAACAACAATGTATGAAAATAGTAGCTGATAATAATTTCAGATATGCAAGCCTTACTAACCACTTTTGTATATATTTTTGCATGGTAACCATGACCTCACATTGTTTTATTAATATTTAACCTTCACTTTTCTTTTTCAATTTTAATTGGTCTAAATAAACCTGTCTAGGTGACAATGATACAAGTGTGTATGTCCTTCCATCATTCTCAAGAGAATAAGTATTTTTAAATCCATCATGTCTTGTTTTTCTATCAAATTACCAAGGTCTCCCCAACAAAATATGACTTGAATGCATTAGAACCACGTCACACAGAACCTCATCAACATACTTCCTATTCAAAAACAAAACCAAGACCTGCATAGTCACTTTCACCTCACCATAATCATTTAACCATTGTAATCTATAAAGTCTATAATGCTTAATAGTACATAAGTTTAGTTTGCTAACAAGGGTAGTACTAGCTACATTAGCACAACTTCCACTATTTATAATCAAACTAAACACCTTGTTTATACATGACAACATGTATAGAAGATGTTCTCTCTTTGCTAATCAATATCATCTTTATTAACTTGAACCTAAAGTGTATGTCTTATCCCTTTGCTAATCAATATCATCTTTCTTAACTTAAACCTAAAGTGTATGTCTTATAACCATGTCCTCACCCTTAACCGGGTATGCAACCTCTTTATTAGTACAATCCTCAAATGGTGGCATGTCTTCACAATCAGATCTATCACTTTCAGACTCAATGTCTCTATAGTCTCTAATAACCACTATTTCTTTATTTTGATACTACGAAGCATAACGCCCAAGCTTTTGACACCTGAAACATTTAAAATCCTGTGTATGTTTAAGTTGAGTATTAGATTTACCTTTAGAACTTATAAAGACATCAACCTTAGTTTTGGGTGGTTCGACTTTGGTGCTGAAGGGTTTTGGCTGGGCAACCCTCTCTCTTGAAATTTAGCTTCCATGATGATGAAGAACCCAAATTGTAAGTTGATCGTACATTCCCTTTCCTTTAAAGTTGTCTCTTCACTTTTGTAGCCATATGAATCATGCCCTCTACCTCCACATAGTGTTGTAGCTCAACAACATTAGCTATCTTTCTATCCATCCCGTTAAAAAACCTAACTGTAGTAGTTTTCCTATCTTCAAACATAATAGCCCTAATCATTGCAATTTCCATCTTTTCATGGTAATCTTCCACACTTTTTGACCCTTAATGTAAACTCTGTAATTTATGAAATAGCTCCCTATAATAGAAATTAGAAACAAATTGTTTTCTAATTATGGCTTTCATGTCATCCCATTAATCAATAGGCCTTTCACCATTCCTTTTCATGCTCAAAACAAGTTGATCCCACCATATTAATGTATAATATGTAAACTCAATGACAATGAGTTGTACTTTTTTTTGTTTTGTGTGGTGATGATAATGAAAGATCCATTTAACCTTCTTTTCTCATTCTAGATATGCCTCTAGATCATTCTTTCTATGGAAATCAATAATTTTCATCTTAATTAACCCCAATTCTCCTCCTGAATCTTTATAAGACCTAAAATTGCAGGAATTCTCCCTTTGGTTGATAGTTCCACCTTGGCTAAAAATAACATTCTTTCAGCTTCGATTCTGCTTAAATCGATCTCTATTACCTATGGATGCAAAGTTATAGTCATCATCATCTACATTTGCATTTTCATCCACAAAATCAATTTTAACATTCTGTATGGCCCTTCAGATAGTGTTTCTTCTCCAACTAGCCACCATTCTAAATCCATCCATCCCACTATGTTGTTGTCTCATCAAAGTCATCTCATCTTTAAGATTCTTCATCACCCTAATCAACAACTTAAGTTGTTGGGCAAAAGCTTGCATCCGAGCGAATATTAATTAATTTTGGGAAGTAGAGGAATATTGGGTTGAGACCAGCAAACAAGACCAAATCTAACACATATAGCAAGCTTTGTTGAATATCAAGAGCCTATTAGGACACCCCTCCGCAGTCCATTAAGTTGGTTGTCCATGTCATTCAACCAATGTCACGTGGTAATCAACCATCGCTCACTGTCATTGTATAAACACAAGGTAATGAAAGTAGAGAGAGAGAGTAGGAAACTATAACTATAACTATAACTAACTAACTAACTCACAAAGAAATATAAGGTATAAATATATAATATATAGACTCTTCATTCATCTAAAACTAGTATTGCACTAACATCCAATTCCGCAACACCTGGATAAAGAAAAAAACATATCTCCTTCTCTAGGTTGATAAAGGATTTTTAGCAGGACATATAGAGCTTGAGATCTTTGAGTGCTTGCTGGTACTCTAGAGTCCATTTAAAATTGGAGATATTCTTCAGAGTTTTGAAGAATGGCAAACAACGTACCTCTAAGTAAGAAATGAACATGTTGAGGGCTATAATCTTTCCTGTTAGCCTTTGGACAACTTTCATGGACTAAAAATTAGTCATATTCATGATAACTTGTATCTTCTTAGGATTGGGTTCAATCTCTTTGGTTCTAACCAAGAAACTCAGAAACTTTCCCCCATTTATAACAAAGGCATATTTGGTAGGATTCAACTTTATTTGATATTGGTGTAGAAGAGAGAAGACCTCTTTCAAGTCTTGGAGATATTTCTTAAAATTCATGTTTTTGACTAACATGCTATCAATATAAGCTTCTATATTTTGACCTATTTGATTATTAAAAACTTTATTCATTATTTATTGGGAGGTTACACCTGTATTTTTCAAATCAAAAAGCATGGCTTGATAGCAAAATATTCCTTGATCAGTGATAAAACCAGTAATCTCTTCATTAGTAGGGTGTATAGAAATCTGATGATATCCTAAATTAGTATGCAGAGAACTTAGATACTCAAAGCTAGTCATAAAGTCTACCAATTGGTCTATCTTTGGAAATGGAAAGTTATCTTTAGGACACACCTTGTTAAGGTTAGTGAAATCAACACATATTCTTCTATTTCTATTTGGTTTTTTCATCATAACCATGTTGGTGAGCCATTCTGGATACATTATCTCATGAATGAATCCAGTCTTTATTAGTTTATTTGTCTCCTCTAAGATGGCTTTTTGTCTTTCTCCTCCAAAATTTCTTTTCTTTTATTGAATAAGAGAGAAAAAGGGCATATTATTCAACCAATAAAAAACTACCTCTAGGATAATGTTAGGCATGTCTGATGGCTAAAAGGAAAAAAATTTGGATATTGAAAAGCTTTCTCTTACTTTGGTCCAAGGCAGAACCAATTTTGGTGAAGGCATTTTATTTTGAAAGGACGTTAACCTCTTTCAATTCTTCTACTATTTCTATTCTTATCCCGAGTTTCTCTTTTATGGGTGTTTTATGGCCCAATATTAAAGTATTCTTCTCATTCAGAAATGATGAATTGCACCTTCTAGAGATCAATTATCTTCTCCTTATAATAGTCACTCTTTTGTTTATTAGGGATTTTATAGCTACGTACATGTTGTTAATCACTATATTAATCTCATGAAAGAGAGGCCTACCAATGATGGAATTATAAGAGAGATTCATCTTAACCATGAAAATCTGTTGCAACATGCAACATCTCGAGTAGGTCCCAATAGTCACTGAAAATCTAAAACACCCTCCACTATCACTTTTTTCCTACAATTCCTATAAGAAGGGTCCTCACTAAGTCAACATGGTTATGTCCACACTCATATATGTGTCACTGTATCTTCAGAGAGGATGTTCATGATGCTTCCATCATCAACCAATAGTTTGTGTACATCTTCGTAAGGAAATGTCACACATTTATCCTCGTGAGTGAAATAATAGGCTAATGCCACTGGTTTTGAACTTTTGATAATAACACTTGTTTTCCATAAGCTTTTCTACTTTCACTAAAATCTCCACTAGCTGAATTTCCTTTTAAAATCATATTTACTTTAAAAAAATCCTATTGGAAGCCTTAAAATATTTTTTTTATTTTTTTGGTTGTTTCTTCTTAAACTACTGAAGATAAACTCTAGTTATGAGCCTTTCTATATTTGTTTTTAGAGAAAAGCACTCTTTAGTTTCATGACCCTTGTCCTTGTGGAATGAACATTACTTTATTTGATTTTATTTTCCCACATCTCCTTTTATTGGTGATGGATATTAGACATAACCATTTTCTCTTTATTGTAGTCAATACTTCAACTCTGGTGGTATTCAATGGAATCATCATCAACTTGAGGTATATTAGTTTGTTTTGTGTAAATACTTAGGGATTACCTTTAAATGTTAGGGTATCTCGAGAGAGACCCCTATTATCATATTTTATAGAGATTTCTTTTCATTTATGAAAGTGAGGATGTTCCTGCCATTATATAATTGCTTCTTCCACGCGAATATGATTTTTCATAACTTGTTTTATATTGAGAATGATCATATCAAGTTATGCATAAAGGCTTTCCCATAAGGAATAATTATGCATGCCACTAATCACGGCTTTTGTAGCCACTAGTTTCAGTAGGTTTTCCACTTTAAAATCTCTTCATTGAATCTCTTAAAATGAGCCCTTGTACTCTCTCCTTCAAGCTAAGTGATGGAGAAGAGTTTGGATGAACTCTTTTTAACAGGAATACTCGTGCTAAAATGAGTAATCAATTTTATATATAAATTTGAAAAACTAGATATGGATCTAAGTTTCAGAATATGATACCAGACTTGTGTAGATCCATGAAAAGTGGTAGGAAGTATTTTGCATATGGCATTGGTATCCTAAATCACCAATTCCAGGTTGTTCTTTAGGCTCAGATATATAAGTCATCATAGTGATCCAATTTTATCTTGGAAACAACAAATTCTTTAGAGAGACAAACGTCCAACATGATATCACATAGTAGAGAATCACTTATCTAGCTTGAGTCCTTTCCTATGTCTTTAGTACATAACCTTTGAGGTTGTGGAATGCTAGAATGAGACTCGGTAGGAGATCGAGGTCGATGGTAAAGGTTATGGCCCTGGGTCATGCCTTTTGATCTAGGGAGATCATATCCTAAGGATCTTGTATGTGAAGGCTTCTCGTGATATCATGACCTATTGTAGGAGTAATAATAGGACATTTATTGTCTTCCACCTCGTTCTAGACATTCTTTTCAAGGAACTAAAGTTTTTGTTGCATACAAGGTACAAATAGTAGAGATAAAGGAGGTGCAAGTGGTTGTATAATGGCTTACATAATCTAAGGATAAGCAGAAAGACTTATGAGTTGTTGTTATATAGATAAAATAACTCCAGTTAGAGCTCTCCTTTGCTGGGCTAACTATTGGAGATCTTCTAGAGTTTAAGATAATGGTGGGAGGTCGGTAAATCATCCTCTTGGTGTTTCAGTGTTATCCATCATAGAAGCTTTATGTAAAGGATGCAAAAAAGCAGTGAAAAGAAAACAAACAAGGCTTTTATTCAAGTTCCCATAAACGATGCCATTGTTGAAGCTAAAAAAACTCCATTGTATTTGAGCTTTCTTCGCAGATGATATCTGTAAAAAACTCTCCGATGCTAAAGTTGGTTTAGGCTATTTAAGTAGATATTATGTAAAAACAATGAGCAGAGAAAGAGTTAAGTATTTTTCTCCTGTTTTGAGATCAAAAAATCATCCTTATCTCTTCCAAAAACATGGAATATATAGCTGGAAAAACATGAATAAATCTAGAAAATATTTAGAAAAAATTATGTGGATCAGCCCATGAACATTAACAAGGATCCATTAAAGTTCCAAATGGGCCAATTATAAGGTGTAAAACAGAAGCATTGAAATAAGCATTAAATGGACTAGTCTTACAAGTTTAAGCCAAAACATAAATTAAAGATCCCTTTGAGCATCAAGAGGAGGCCTTAATACATTTAATTCATGTGTAAAAGGGGTCTAATCCAACCTTATTTGGGTCATGAACTTTTGGTGACAATGCTGCCAGTTTTTGTGTTGTTTCCATATGCTTAGTGGATTTTATACTAATTATGGATTTTATATTGTGTATAGGAACATTAATTATTTTCTTTATGTATTAGGATATTTTATTTAATTTTTTTTCTATATCAAGTGTGAAGAATACACAACAAGAGAAAACAAAGAATCCAAACTGAAAAGGAAAACAAGGTAGCGGTAAAGTTTTCTATATTTGCAAAGAGAATATTTCTGCAAAGAGAATATTTCTGCAACTTTAATTGTTTTTTCTAGTGATGGAAGGACAATTAATTGGCGACAAAATGGAATAATAAAGGTAAAGCTTTTCCTTCCAAAATAAGGATAAATACAAGGTTACAATTAAAATCATTTTCTATTTTGGAAACTATTAGGGCAACAACTTCTCCCTTGGTTTCTAGGATCATTGAGCGGTATTGTAGGCTATAAATAAACCTTATATCATACATGTATTGTTTTCTTGTCTTCTTCTCTTCTCACGACAACATAGAGAATTAACTTATGAGTTTTATTTTTATTATTTCAGGTATAACCCAAGGCTTATTTGGGCTTAATAAATACTTGGTTTTCAACTAAGAACCAATGCTTGTTTGGATTAGTGTTTTGAGCTTATTAGTATATATTTGGGTTAATTTTATAAGTGGGTTAATTTAATCCACAAAGGTAGATCTATTAGGGTTATTTTCTAATAGTACTTAACTCTTTATAAATCTAAAATTTTACAGTCATTGAATAATATCATTCTGAATTTTCAACTTCTGTATAAGAGTGATTCTTACATTCTTTGGTTCTTGAAAGAACTAAATCAACTTATCAAAGATTAACTGATTTCGCAGTGATATTCGATTTAATTTTAATAGTATTGGTGCCTTGGAATATATTTTCATTGTGTAACACTTTTATCGTATATATTTCAGCTTTTCAAGATCATATTTTAATCTTAATTATCACAACATTCGAATAAAAATAAAATTCTAGCTGCTAAAGGTGGAGATCTGTTTTCTTGTTATTTTTTCCACGTAGAGTTATTGTAGAATTGTAGTTTGTAATAAATAACAAGAGAGAGGGAAGAGAGAGAGAAAGAGAGGTTTAAAGGAGTGTACACCCTTTTTTTTTTTATCATCACCATCAATACTGATTCATGAAACTGTATTATGGTCTGGTTTCCGTTTCACATAGGTCTTGTCTTGGAATTAAACTTTAATATAAACTAAAGTAGCGAATATACTATATAGTTTTTTTTTTTCTTTGTTTAGGATATTATAGATTTAAACGATTTTAAAAGTACATATTTTACATTGATATGGTGCATCTAAAAAAAATTAATAAATTTTATTGGATGCTAATTCAAAATTTAAACGTACAAAATTAAAGATGGGAGCAAGCATTCTTGACGATCAAAAAGTTATATGATAAAAGATAAAAACCGTCGGGGAAAAGAAGGAAACAAAATTCTCCATATTGGAAAAAAGGTGGTTTCATGGATGAACTGGCTGCAAACTAATTGAACGGACATGATGAGCTGGTTTCAGAATACTGAATCGAAGGGCTATTATTTCCTACTCCAACCGCAGCATTCATGTCGCCATTAATGAAGTTACAGTTGTAGTTTCTACCATGCATTATTACTTACGGTTGCGACTTGTGTTGTGAGAGAGAGAGAGAGAGAGCACTCGATGCAGCGGCTTGCAATTTGTGGTAGCTTTTACAAGTGCTAGAAGGAAACAAAATTAATCTAAACAGAAAAAAAATGGTTTTTTTTTTCCAGTAGTGTCAGGTTCGAGCTCTGTGGTTATATGATGGCTACTGGAAGCTTACATGGTCATTAACTTCAGGGCCCGTGGAATTAGTCGAGGTGCGCGCAAGCTGACTCGGACACCCATATTAAACTAAAAAAATAGTTTTAGAATACTAGGTAAGTGACTTTTAGTTTTATCCAAGAAAAAAAAAAGATTTTTGTATTGTTTTTTTTTTCTGTGGTAGGTTCTATTTATATTTATAAAAGAGTTTATTACTACATTATGCAAAATATATGGAGAAATAAGGTTAGTTTTAATGTTAATGCTACATGACTAAAATGGTTTTAGAATATTAGCTATATGACTTGCGTCCTATCACAGGTTAGATAAAAGAAAATTTTGCGAAAAAAATAATGTTCAACTAACATAAGCCCGTTTTAAAAAAATATATATTAAATAAAAAAAACTAATGTTGAAGGATGAAAATAAAAAATATATATATATATACACACACACACACACACACTCGTGTTAATCCATAAAACTTGTGCCTCGAACAATTTGATCAGAAACACCAAATATGAAAAAAATCATAAAATCTAATTCCTAACAAATCAAATATTGAAAGATAAAATAAAAAAAAATAACACCATAAAAGGATCCAAAAGACAAAACAATAATTAAAAGCTAAAAATAGGTGTCAGACCACTTGGCTTGTCAAATCTATAAGTTAGGTCATAAGTTCAAGATAACCCTATAAAAAGAAACACGAAGAAAACCATGAAGCCTATTCTACAAAAAAAAAAAGCAAAAAGAAATCAACGTCAAGTAATGAGATTGAAAAAGAAAATAATTAAAAAAAAAGATGTGAACTTGTGACTCGACCCATTTGACTGGAAAATCAAACCTGAAGAAACCACAAAACTCAAATTTCAATAAATCAAATGTCAAATGAAAAAAATTAAAGAATTGATAATTTTAGATTGAAGGGTTAAATTAAAAAAAAAAATTTCATAAAAGAATAAAAGAAGAAACCACCAAAGAGGATGATGACCAAATCTAAAATAATAATTTTTTTTGAATAAATGATGAAATTGAAAATAATTGAAAGTTTATAAAAGAGGCAAGGAACAAATGAAAAATAAAGAATCTAGATGAAATCTAAAAAAAACTAAAAACGAAAAGCCTAGATTGAAAAATACAATTGAAAAAAATAAAATAAAAGACTTACAAAAACATCAAGGATAGAAATTAAACAATTAAAAGAATGAGTACCGATATAAATATACCCAATCAAGAGGATTGTTTTGAAATTTTAAATGCCAGACACAAATCTTGAAGGAGGAGAGGAAAAAAAATAAAAAAAATAAAACAACATCAATGATTGTCCACCAAAACCAAACATGCGCCACCTGTTGAGAAGAAGAATATCATGAGGAATTGAATGACACTATGGAAGCAAATTTTTAACCTTTGTATGACAGCACATGCACCGTCTAAGCGATGCAGCTTCTCCTATATGCCTAATAGGGTTTTTTTTTATTATTATTGTGAAAGACTAATTTACCCCTCAAACAACTTTATTATAACAAAAAAAACAAATTTAAAATACAAATGGTAGTGAAGGTATTTCACTATTCTAGAGAAAAAATATCATTGTACTCCTAATCAAAATAAAAATGATAAATATATCACGTGGAAAATATTATTTTATCTCTAAGTTTAGTTTTCTTCACTGATTTGATGAATGATAAAATCATCAATTTCCTATTATAATTCATAATAATCTCACAATTAAAATCCAATTCTATCTTGAAAATTATATGGGAAACAACTTCTCCCTTAATTTTTAGGATTATTGGTACTATAATGTTTTACCCACATGCTACATGTTCTCTTTTATTTAAGAAATATTTTATTATTATTATTTATGTATATATGAAAAGTGGGGTCTTGAGTAATTTTAATTTTGTATTTGAAGCTTTTTATTAAATAAAAAAAATTGTTTTATAAAATATAATTACTATATATATCTTATTTATTTTTTAGATTTTTTATTAAATGAGGCGTGATGTATTTTCCATGTCTACGAGATGACATGCCCGCGCGCTGCCGCGGGCTTATAAAAAAAATGCACTTGATAGTGTTATAATTGTAAACCAGTGCTAGATAAGTAATAGAAATTAAAGGTATGATGGAGCAAATATTTCATGACGAAAAAAAAAGTTGTGTTGGCGATCCAAAACTTAGAGACTGAACAAAATGATTTATAGCAATTTACAGTGTTTTGTGATGAAAGATACAGTGTTTTCGCCACATGATTTAGCTTTTCAGTTAATAAAAAGAAAAAAAATTACAAAGCTAAATTCTCTACCAACTTAATATTAAAAAAAACCAACAAAGATAATTTTGGAAGGAAAAAAAAACATGAGAAAAAACGTTGTAGCAATTGACAATGTTTTGGGAGGAAAACTATAACACTTTTCCCAATAAAATAAAATAAAAGACATTTAGAGAAATATTGTAACAATCCACAGTGTTTTGTGACAAAAACTACAACGCTTTCCTCATATGATTTAGTTTTATTGTAATTATAATTCTTAACCAACTAAATATTAAAAAAAAATCGACAAAGATAATTTTAGAAAAAATAATAAAAAAATCACATGGGAAAACACTGCAACAATTCACAGTGTTTTAAAGAAGAAAAATTACAAAGTTAAATTCTTAATCAGCTCAATATTAAAAAATAAAATCAATAGAGATAATTTTATAAAAAAAAATAACAAAACAAACACCAAACAAAGGAAAAATAAATCATGTTGGAAACACTGTAGCAATTCACAGTGTTTTGTGATGAAAACTACAGTGCTTCTCCACATGATTTAGCCTTATTTGTAATGACTTGTAATTGTAATTCACAAACAACTCAATATTAAAAAAATAAAATAAAAAAGGATAATTTAAAAAAAACTATAAAAAAAACCATATGCGAAAAAACACTGTAGCAATGGAGAGTAATTTTCAAAAAAAGTTATAGTGATTTCCTCACATATTGTAACTGTAATTTTTAACCAGCTCAATATTAAAAAATAAAATAAAATAAAGATAATTTTGGAGGAAAAAAACCATGCGGAGAAACACTGTAGCAATCAAGAATGTTTTAAAGAAAAAAATTACAAAACCAAATTCTCAATCAGCTCAATATTAAAAAAAAATCGACAAATATAATTTTAAAAAATAAAGAAATAAAATAGAAAAACTAAGTGGAAAAAAATCGCAGCAATCCACAGTATTTAAAAAAAAATTACAAAACAAAAATTTTAACCAGGTCAATATTTAAAAGGTAAAATCAACAAAAATAATTTTGGAAAAAAATAAATGAAAAAATAAGAAAAAATAAGAAAGTTGAAAAAAAATAATTTTGCAAAAAAAACGAAAAAATAAGAAAAAAGAGAAAAGTTAGAAAAAAAATAAAAGGAAAAACACTGTGGATTACTGTTGTAATCCACAGTGTTTTGTGTGTGGGGGAACAGTGAATCCCCCCACACGGTTTAGAGTATTGTATAATTTAAAAAATAAAAAAATAAAATAGAAAAACTAAGTGGAAAAACATTGCAACAATCCACAGTATTTAAAAAAAAAATTACAAA
>Ga0307515_10005195_pt1 | contig 26454 bp, 29 predicted proteins | sample 17_EM_MG_FD_194513 | JGI IMG/M metagenome (GOLD analysis project Ga0307515, IMG submission 194513) | Populus trichocarpa ectomycorrhiza microbial communities from riparian zone in the Pacific Northwest, United States - 17_EM | ecosystem: Host-associated > Plants > Roots > Unclassified | place... | reverse complement strand
GTCTTCCATTTCGACGAGCATCTGTGGAAGATGGAAGGATGATGAGATGAGACGAAATGGACGCGTGAGAGTACCCGAAAACACGTACTGAAACGCTTGGAGAGTCATCGGTCGGGGCGGGGCTGGGACTGAGGCTGGACGAGGACGAGGGCGAAGACGAAGAGGGAGGTGGGCTGAGAAGAGCACTCGCGTGGCTGAGGATAGCCTCGGTGGGAATACGTGTATCCGTGGATATTGAGAGTGGGTTCGAGCCGGTGCCCGCGCGATGATGGGGATGGGCTGCCGGGTTGGGTTTGGTGGTGGTTGTGGGACGTGGGCTGAAGCCGCCGACTGGGTTAAGAAGATCGGCAAATCCGACCATAGCTGCAGGAACGCTTGGGCGATGGAAGCAATGGGATGGCGAAAGCCGGAGACGGGCTGAAGGGGGGAAGAGGAGGGAGGAGAGGAAGAAGGTGAGGGGAGGGGGGGCCAAGATTTTGTGGTGGTGGGTTTGGTGGAATGAAAAGAAAAGCGGTCGTGTTATCGAAAGGTTGAGCAAGAAAACTGAATTCGAGGTACCCACGACAGCACAAGAGGCGCTTCAGAACGACTTGAATGCCGAATAGAAGAAGCAAACCCCCTCGTTTTCGCGCGCGCGGGGGGCGAAAGAATGAGAGGAGACGAGATCGAGGCGAACGGCGAGGGAGGACGGAGACGGAGACGTGGGGAGTGGCTCTGGTAGGAGGACGGGTTCGTAGGAGTATGGCTATATACTATATCAGGAGCAGAATAGAGCAGAAGAGTAGAGAGACGAGCAGAGGCGAGCTGGCGGTCCAACGCAGGGGGCGGCGCTGACGAGGGTGCTCGAGTAGGGTTTCGCTGCTCAGCTGATCACTGATGTAGGATATCGAGTGACGTATTACGAGGACAAATTAGGACAAGAGAACGCGGACGCGGCTCGCATCCAGCCGACGCCGCCACCTCAGCTCACTTGCTGGACAGCCAGCTAGACAGACAGCGAGGCAGCTAGACAGACAGACAGAGGACAGAGGACAGAGGATAGAGGATAGACAGCCTCCATCCAGAGCGAGTAGAGTACATCATCATCCCCCATCGAGCATCGAGCCAGCCACCCAGTGAGCAATCCATTCAGCCAGCCAGCCAGCCAGCTAGCTAGATTATACTTTACAAGGACGGAGGATGAGAATGTAAACGACGTACCGTCAACGCTTCATCTCCGCTCATCTGATGTCCCATCCTCAGCCCACGGCTCGATCCGCGCATTCGCGCATTCGCGTCGTCGCGTCCCCGGCCGCCGGTGTCGACGCGATTAGAAAACGCGTAATGTCGTGTCCGTATGCGTATGCACACCCCAATCGCGATCAGTCGGTAGGTGGAGCAAGAGCAAGCAAAGGGAACGGGAAAGGGGAAAGGCTGATCTAATCGATATATTTATTTATGAGTACACTAGTGGCGCACGCTAAGAGACGCAGGCAGCGGATATGACAGTTGAGGCGAGAATGACGGAAGAGAAGACGGAATATTGCAAGGGCTGGAGAAACTGAGGCCATAGCCATAGAACACGGTGAGCGGGGCCTTCGCAGTCTACGTGGCTTGCTGGCAAGCTTGCAAGTGATAATGATAGTGATAATGATAATGATGGACAGTCAAAGCGGAATCCCAGAATCCTACCAGAACCCTCGCTCGCCTCGCTCGCTGCTTCGCTCGTTTTTTCTTCGTTTCCCGCTCAACCCATCTCATTTCGGGAAAACGGCCGTGGAGGTCGCGTGAAGTCCCGGATCACGAGTGTAGATCGATAGAGTATCGTCCATCTTTTGTCCATTTTCCGCTACGACCCTCCAAAACGATGTGCGCCAGTTTCCCGCTCCTGCTCCCGCCCTCGCCGTCTCCTGCGACCCACTTACTGTGCTCTCCGCCACTCCAGGGCTTTGCTCTCTTCTCCATGGCACGCCATCTCCTCAACTCCCCCAGCGACCCGCGCGTTCACCATCATCCTCGTCATCCTCTCCGCAGCCAACTACTATTTCAAGTACTCCACCCAGACCGACCTTCCATACCTTCCATACCTCACATTGATTCCGGGCGACTTTATTTACTATCCATGGACTCTAATATCCGCCGGCTTTGTCGAGACCCATTTCTTCGAGGTTCGTCTCTCCCTTGACACTCAACTCTCGCTGATCGATCGGGTCGTCGTGTTTCCTACTCTTCCAGTTGTTATTGACCCTCCTGCTCCTCCCTGCTTGTCTGCGTTACCTTGAACGTCTTTGGGGCGCCATCGAAACGCTCAAATTTATCATCATAACCCTCACGATCTCCAATGCCATTGCGTTGGCTTTCAGCTGGTGCGAGTGGGCCGTCACCGGCAACAAACGCTTCTTGTTCGTCTGCGGCGGTCAATATCACACCTCCACGTATACGTTAACTAACTTCCAATCAGATATCACATGAACTACCACGGTCAGACGGCACTCCAGACTGCCGTCCTCGTCGCATTTACCCAACTCATCCCTGAGCACCAAGTCCAGTTCTTTGGTGCCTTCAGTGTGCGCGTAAAGGTGACCACCTTTTCATCCCTTGTAGTATCCCTGCTCCCTCCTTTCCATGCATCACTCTCAACCCTTTTCGTCCTTGTCCATCTCCTCATTTCCTCACTCACGCTCCCCCTGCACGCGTCCGCGATCCCGTCTCGCCCCTTTTACATCGCCTATTGACACACTCCTTTTTTGCTTGTGGGTGGGGTCGATGACAGCGTCTACCAATGGCCTATGTACGTCGGTCATCTCCAACCATTCACTAAACCCCTTCCCCTGACCTGTTGCTTCCCTCGCCCCGCTCCGCCTCCAGGTCGGCATCTCAAACGTACTCTGTATCCTGGGCTTCCAGTCCCCTTGGATCCTTATCCAATTCGGTTGGCTCGTCTCCTGGACCTACCTCCGCTTCTACAAGCGCACTATTGACCCACTCAGCGGCCTCACTACCTATGGTGACCGCAGCGAGACGTTTGCCTTCATACAGTGGTTCCCGCCCTTTGTCCAGTGAGTACACAAATGCCACGAGAAGAAAAGAATCCCGTCCCCGTCCCCCTGTCCCACTAATGACTGAATGAATATCACTGACCCACGTGTACCATGAACGGTTAGTAAACCGCTCTCGGCCATTTCGAAAGCAACACACGATCTCGCCATTACACTTCGGCTCATACGACCCTTTTCGCAATCTGGGGACCTCGAATCGGGAGGTTATGCGTCATTGCCAACGACGGGGCCTGGGGTAGGACGTGCCGAGGCTGAACGACGGAGGTGCGTATTGACGTCCTGCCAAAACTCCCCATTTAAAACTGTCTCCTCCTTCCCTGTCTATCGAGCCTGCAACTGACATATTGGGGGGTCGTTTGGGTCGTGTTGTAGGGCGCTGGCACTCAAAGCGCTCGACCAGCGACTCGCTTCCTCAGGTGGGGGCGGGAGGGCGAGCACACCCACCGCGCGAAACGGCGCGAGTCCTTCGACACCATCGTCTGCCCCCGCTGGTGGATCTGGATCTGGATCCGGCGCTGCTGCTGGCTCAGGCACCACCGCGACGGCCAAATCGTCTAACAACAACCAGTCCTCAACAGCCGCAGCCGCCGCTGCAACCACCGCTATGGCACCATCGCCAACGCAACCACCTCAGATGGTAACACCACACGAGCCCCCGCGCAAATCGAAGGAGGGCACTGTATGATGCGCTCTCCCACAGAATGTGGCGACCCCTTCCCATGTCGATCCACCCCCGTCGTCACGGTGGCATGTTGAAGCCGTAATTTGGGAGCTAGAAATGCCATGGCTAGAATATCGAACGCTGTCGCGCTGTCTGTGGGTTTGCAATGTTAAACTATGGTTGACTCTCTCTCCGTCGTCATCCGCGTTACAGCGCTCTCTTTTCTTGTTCTTGTAAAGCCTTTATTGTGACCCTGATCTCTGGCTATCCATTCTGCGTCGTGCTTTTCTCGATTGTTACGAAAGTCCAGGACGTATATTCTACTGCGCCTCTGATGCGTTTCATGCTTTCCCTGAATGAAATTTTAATCAGAAGCTATGGCCATTCACACTAAGTGTGTTCCCCTTCAGACGCCTTGAGAATCTTACAGAGCTTGCTTTTAAACGGAAAACGGACAAGAGTTGGTGCAATTGCATTTCATTGTTCTGAAAAAGGAGAAAGGAGACGACAAACGAACAATGCAGGAGATCGAGCCGTGGAAGTTATGGTTCTGAGTAAGGGGATTGACCAGCGGGCATTACAAAAATTCGAAGTCGCTACAACAGAATAAGTAGAAACCGTTTACAAGCCACCAACCAACTGACAAACAGTCCATCATCCATCAAGAAGACTAAGGTAAGGTATGAACCAACAATTACAAACACCACCAAAGGACACATCATCAAAGCCACTCGAGGTCATAGTCTTCATACTCTCCCCACCAATCCGGGATCTCGTGCTCGTAGCGCTTGGGTTGCTTCGGCCACACGATCGGGTCGTCCGACTCATCCTCTGGGTACTCATAGTCGATGAAATGCAAGGGGTTCCAAGTCGGGTCGCCGCGCTCCCTCAAGCGCCTCTGCCCGCGTCCATGCGTCTGCTCCTGCGCCACACCTCCGCGGCGGCGCCTGTTCGGCCGGTAAATGGCATGCACGACATGAGCCGGTAGTGGTTCCTTCTTTGGAGGCTCGGATGGCGGCGGCGGCGGCGGTGGGTATTCCCAGAGGTCAATATAGACAGGGCCACTTGGAGCTGCAGTCGCTGGCTCCGGACGCTCTTCAGCAACACTAAGGGCAGCCAGTAGGGTTGCTTCGTCGACATCTTCGAGCCGAGCCTCCCAGGCTACAACGTGCGTATCGCCGAACCTGTTGCCACCATGCTCTCGTCGGATGTGCTCGTAGACGCTCTCCTTCTCTCCCTCGTCCTTGAATGCTTTGAGGCAGACCCAGCAGATGTGCGTCCTACACGCTCCACAGCGGACATGGTTGCACCCGCCGTCCTTCAATAGAGGAATCGAGCATTTGGGACAATACTTTGCGCCACTTGTCTTAAGCCACTTCTGGAAGAGCTCGTCGTTCTTCTCTTTCTCAGCTTGGACGGCGTTGCATGTTCGACGTTCGTGAGCCGCAGAGTGGCAACCAGCGCATATCTTGATGAGGCAGCCAGGGCATTGTATAGTGGCGGAGGGTATTTCTGCCTTTGGATTCGGTGCTCCCGAAGGTGTATCCATTCGTTTCGAACTCCCTTTGGGTCGCTTCGACTTCGGGCCATTCGGGATTTCCAGGACGGGCGGCTCAGTGATTTTCTCCTGGACGCGATAAATATAAGCACAGTCGGGAGTTGGGCAATAGCGGAGCTCGTCCTGCTTCTTGCTGACATGCACCTCGAGCACCTTGGTCGCTAGTCGCTGCAAGTCTGCTTTCTGCATGTACCTGTGGACCGCCCATATTGACACGAGTTGTGGGCACTTTCCATCATCGCCAAAACATTTGATAGGAAGTGGGCCACCGTGGCGCGCCGTGCTGGCGAGAAAAGAAGTGAAACAGTCACGGCAGTAGACATGCTTGCAGCCAAGATGGACGGGGTCGGAAGCTTCTTCGAAGCAAGCAGGACAGGATAGAGTCCCTCCATTGACAGCGCGAGGTGGGGGGTGCCAGGAACCACTAGCTAAGTTGATGCAGTGGCGAAGTCTACCCCTTACTAGACCAATACCCCGAACCGTGATGCGACAGTGAAGGGGATCTAGCCAGAAATTCGCATCCCCCGCTTTCTCTCTGATTAAGGGCAGCCCCGTTTCTGCCCACCAACGCAGTTGGTTCCTTGGAAATTCGTGCACATTGAGATGGGTCTTGGCTCGCCGTACGCGGTCGATAAGTCGGTTGGCTACCTCTCCGCGCTGGTCCAAAGGTCCATGGACGGTGTATGACTGATTGCGGCGACTGATGGAGATGTATGTACCGGGAACTTTGATTCCGGAGAGAACGGAGGAACCGTAAAAGGAATTCACGTCTTCATCCCATAAGACCTTACCATCGTCCTTCACAACCTCTCCTGCCAATAAGCAATCCATTAAACGCTTGGCACCTCGTAATCCCATGTCACCCGAGATCAATATATGACGAACATGGTCCGCTTCGGGCGGCGTGGTGACTCGCATAGAAGTCCTCATCGCTCCCAACTTTGTGCGCAGATCATCCAATTGACTTTCTATGGCCGTGAAGTGAGCAAGGCTGACGATATAGAGGACATCGATAAATTGATTCATTCGAAACCTCGCAGGACCCCTCCATGGCCAGTCCTGCTGGCTGGCGAGCGTCATGAAGGCCTTGGTGTCTTCGGTGTTGCGGAAAATGCAGCGGAAAGTGACGCGGTGCCCATTCTGATCAAAGGAAACATCGCGGGCAAAGCTGTCGATCACCTTTCGGACTTCGGCAATGACCGCATCATGGTTGTAATGATTTGGAAGCCAGGTTGGGCGGTCATCTGCGTGAATGTCGCAGCCAAATCGAGCGGTATTGATGTCTTCCGGAAGATTCTCGACCACCACGGTGCGAGCGGGCACTCCTGCCTCTTTGGGACGTCTGACCTTCGCAACGAGCTGCCGTTCATCTCTGGTCCAACTACTGATCCGCCGTGCCCAATATTTTGCATTCTCTGCTGTGTAATAGAATACCTTGAGCTTCGGCTGTGGGACAACCCAGCTCAAGACGACTGTGTTAGACAAGATATTGGTGCCTTTGAGGGTTGGGGCAATACTAGTGTCAAACTCCGCAGTAACGCGGTTGGCCCAAGGTCCAAACTTCATTTTCCCCTCCTCTATCTCCCGAAACGCTGCAACGGCTTCTTGGTGCTGACTGAATCGCACATGGGCAATCTTCTCTCCTGAATCGCTCTGTGTTACAGTGACAAAGGGAACCTTGCCATAGGATTGGAGGTGGCATTTGATATTCTCCTCCGTAAGGTGCGATGGCCAGCCCTTGAGTACGATCCTCGTGGATTCGTGGTGGGTAGTGATGCAACGAATTTGCATCCCATCGGTGAATTGCACCTGGGCTGGCGGGAGGGCGACTTCGAGAGTTTTATCTTTTCTCTGAAGGGGCTGTCTCACAGGCAAGGAAGCAGGGGGTGAGGCGCCAGTAGATTCAATAGGAGAACGTTCAGGAGCGGTGAAATATTCCGTCGACGGTGTCTCGGGCGATTTATTTGAATGCCTGTTGATTGGTGTCTTGGGACGTTTGGCAGTTTCGGTCGGCTTTGAAGGTTCCGAGGTCTAAAAATCATAAGAATAGGTTGAGAGGAAAGAGTGCTACCTACCATGGGTCGCAAAGGAACCGATTTAGTCTTCGCCTCACGCTCTCTTTGCATTTGAAGAGCCTGAACGGGAAGCTTGGCTGGCTGAGTGGAATTCTGTGCCACAGTTGTCAATGGGATCTAACCGGTTCGTTAGTATAGCAAAGTCAGGTATTAGGTGTTGAGCCCCGACATGAAATGGAATGCTCACGGAGTGTTTCTGGTGAGTGTGTGATTCCGTCTTTTTGGCTTGCGCAAGGGGCTGTGCACCGGCCAAGTCCGACTTTACGGCGGTACGACGGAGTTTCTGTGAAGTGGAATTCTATCCTCAAGTCAGCACTAACGAGAGAGCGGAGAAGAAGGCATACTGAAGGTGAAGGGGGAGAAAGGACTTTCGAATGTTGTCCTGAAGCCGTCGTTGACTTGCCTGGCTTCTCGATTGGCTGGGTTACCGGCTGCTCTTTGTCTTCCGTTTTACGGGGTGATGGTGCCTAGTTTAAAGTATTGGTCACCATACAATTAGCTCTAGATGTGACTCACGTCAATAAGACGTGGGGTCACCGCCCCTGGTTTATTGTGAATTTCTTGTGCTTCAGTAATAGGAGCGGGAAGCGTATCACGCTTCTCGCCTCCTCGTGCATTCCCATAGTGTTTCTTATGTCGTCTAGATGAGTCAGGCATAGTCTCCTGGCAGAGATTTGCCACCTGGAAGCCAATCGTCAGGAGTCAGTCTTATATGAAAGGAGGGGGACTTTCAGGTTTGCTGGGTAAAGCAGGCGCTGTTGTATGAGTAAGAGATTGACGTGTTGCTGTCAGAGCCCCTACGCCCGAGGCGCTTGCGTCAGGCGCTGGGTGAACCGCCGATGAGATCTGGCGGGCGAAATGAGTGTCTCACATTCTCCAAAGCTAAGGAAGGGACGTACAATATTCGACTGTGATACTGCACTAGTGTTACTGTCCTTTCGTCGCCGCCCTGCGAGCCCGTTTCTAGGAGCGGACCTGTGCTGGGGGGTATTTGGCGTGGAGGAGTGTGTGGAGTGGGTGGCGGTCTGAGTAGGTAACCCGGTTGGGGTCCCAGTAGGACAAGATGGCCGCAATTGGGGACGGCGGTGGGACATGGAGCAAAGGTAAGGATCAAGTTGGTGGCTGATGCTGGACAGCACAAGGGAGGATCGGGCGCGGAGCTGAAAATCTAAGATTTGTAATCGGACTGGAATATTAAATATTGACCGTGATAAGATAACGCCCAAAGATTTGTGGGCTAATTGTAGGCCATTTGTGGGCTAATCAGATGATAAAACGAGGCTGCCAAGTCTGTGTCCATCACTGTGAAACACGCAATCCATTACGATTACAGACCCTTTCGGACTTGGGAGAGTGAGCCCAAGTTATCCATATATTGGCCGGGTGCAAGCTGTGTGGGTAGTTACTAAATTTTATGTCCTCCGTACGTACTCTCCTTCCCTCGGTGTGGCTATCTTGCTCACAAAAAAAACTTTGTTCACCCTTGGAAACCTGATACTGCTTCTGGCCTTCTCCCGTCCCTTCCGTGTATTTTCCAGCCTTCAATGGGGAGTCATCAGTCGGAGTCATCAATCAGAGACGTCATGTCGTCCCTCTCCATACTGTTGACTCATAGGTTGGCCATACAAATAATACATCAAGGGCACCCACTGGAATCTTGATGTGGCAACGCTCGTCTGTTTGAACACCGTAGTCTTCCCAGTATTGGACGGCCATGTGAGAGAACATTACTCACCTAATATTTCTATACCGATTCTCGATTAGTTACGAGTCTTGAACTCCGCATAATAAATAGCGCTTGGGACAACACGGTGGCATTGAATCTAACGACACACTGTCTATCGCGAGGTACATAGGAGCCCTTCTCTCAGGTACATGACAGTGACCAAAGCAGCCTATGGAAGCCATAAAGCGGACTGAAGAAAATAGGAGCGAAAAGAGGGACTCTAGCAGCTGAAAGCCTGCAACAGGGACGAGAAAGGAGGAGCTAGTCGAAAGGAACGATCGAGATGCATCAAGGGATGTGTTGAATGAGTGTGTATGTGACCACAGAACGAACCCGTTGAGGGTGCAGAAAAGTTTGAAACCAATGCTCGATAATGATGGTATAAGACCGATCCAAGTCCACGACACGGTACTAGTGGTGATATGGTACAGTCGCTAATTTCTTTCGAAGTTAGCGACGCAGCTGCGATGCTCTCGCTCGGTCAACGCGCAGACATACAGAAACACACTGACTTAAGGGGTGGCACTCGGACCCTGCTTCTTCTGGTCCTTTTCTCCCATAGAGACCGGCCCCTGTTTCAAGAAGCGGGTAAGTACTTCCTCGTGCGTTCTCTTGATGATCTCGACTCCTCGAGCCGGGTCAAAGACTCTTCCCACTCGCCTCCTCACAGGTGAGGCGGCGCCAGGGGAACCTTGTGGTGATGAAGTCGTCGGTGACGGCTGCTGGACCCTGATAGCTGTCCTTGGGAATGGCGTACGCGTCGTTGATTCCTCTTGCTCGACAATCTCCGAGAAGTCAACAGTGGGGTCAGTCGCAGGCGAGGCGATGACCGTTGAATCGGCCAGAGTGGTGACTGTATCACCACTCGAGACCCTCGGTCGGACGTCAGGTGGTTGTGCTTTTGTGGGTGGCCGAATATCTGAATCGTTGGGCTTGATGACATTGACGTTACTGATAGATGGCGACCAGGGCCGGAATGGAGCGCTACTGGGAGATCGCGTTGGAGATCTTTGCAGCGGCGAATACGCCATCGGGTCGTGCAACCGTGGGGATATCGCACCGGTCCCTATTCTCTGCGCTCTTGCGTGGCCATCCCCTTGCATAGAATTCAATTTTTCTGCTGTCCATCGAATATGACCACCTTCTCTTCCGTATTCCATCCCCCCGGCCCCTCTCGAAACTCTTGCACTTGCATATTTTGAAGCAGTATCAGACGCGGTTGGGGGCGTCGCAATCGGCGGCGTCGAAACTTGTACACCAACTTCTTTAGTTTCGATTGCATCGGTCTGAACACCAATACTGCGGTACGCACTACCTTTTGATTTAATTCGCTTACGCTTTTCTTTTCTCCACAAACCGGTTTGAGGACTCTGGACTTCCTCAATGTATTCGTCCTCGTCGTCCTCGTCGTCACCATCACGGCTGCTGGCCTCCGCACGATCGGCCCAATTCGTCCAGTCCTCGTCCTCGTCATCTCGAGCCCGTGGGCGCCCAGTGGCACGCCCCTTGGCACGTTGCCTGCTACCACCGGGGCTGTTGAAGTAATCAACCTGCCCTTGGTGCAACGGCCACGGCGCTGGACTCGGATGCGCAAGGACCGCGGACTTACCGCCGGAGATGACATGGGCGTACTTCTGAATGCCGAGATCTTCGTCCCATGCATTTGCGTACTGTCCACCGTAACCTCTCGGTGGCTCGGGCGGCGGGTTAAACTTCCTTTGCACATACGATGGTGGAGATGGCGAAGGTGACCTTTGAGGGGGGCTTAGGCTGGAAGTGCTGTACGGGTCATAAGGTGCGGCCACTGTGGGTGCAGGCGAACCCCATCCTTCAAAGGACGACGGGCCTACAGGGGGCAAGGTCACAGGGGGCGGTCTTGGTGGTGTCGCCAGCGCAGGAGGTTTCGGATCCCAATCCGGAAACACACGGGATGAACGAGGCCTATTGGGGTTTTCCCAAGGGAAAACAGGCTTGACCTTTTGGTAGTCCGGGCGAGGGTTGTCGGCCAGTACCTTGTCGTAATGTCCTTCCTTGAGGAGTCGGGTTGGGATACTGGCTGGAGGGGGTGCGTGGAAGAAACCGTCTGGACGCGGTTCATCATAGAAGCCATGGACATGGTGGGGCGGGGGTTGTTCATATTGTTGAGGTTGATGCTCGATATGGAATAATTGCTGCTGATTGTGGTAGTGATTGGGGTGATGCTTTGGTTGCTGCCAATCCACACCAGGCGATCGGGCGAAAGTAGGAGGTCCCCAAAAGGCCCCCCGTGGCTCTTGTTCTTTATGTCGCTGCTGCTGTTGCTGCTGTTGTTGTGTCTGCTGCTGTTGCTGCTGCTGTTGTTGCTGCGACTGCGGCTGTTGTTGTTGTTGTTGTTGTTGTTGCTGCTGCGGCTGCTGTCCATACTCCGATTCCTTCGGTAGCGAGTGTCTACTACGATCGTCCCAATGCCATGACGGCTGTGATCCGTATGTTGGAGCATGATGGGTTTGGGTAGAGTGTTGGCGAGGAGGACTCCAACGAGGTTGGTGATGAGCTGTTGGCTCCGCATAGGTTGGGGAATACTGATGATATGGAGCTCGATATTGCCGAGGCACTGGCATATCCCAAACATTGGAGTAATGCTGGTTAGGCAGGTCCCATGTCGTGGGCGGAGGAGGGTCATGAGGAGGAGGCTCGTGTGCAGGGTTCCAGGTAATCAAGGGTGGTGAAGGCGGCCGATATTCTTCTTGGTGATGATGGTGAAGATGGTGTGATCCTCCTTGTTGCTGTAGATTCTTTGGAGTGGTGGGTTCCTGGTTCTGTTGCTCGGGATAAAGGGTAGGTACATATAACAAAACGGGGTCGGGTGGCCGTATCTGGTCTGTGGAGCTGGGCTTGTTATGCTGAGGCAATTGGGAGTCAGGTTGAAGATGGGAGTGAGAGGATCGGTCATGGGGCCGATGGTGAGGCTGATGAGGGTCATGGTGGGGAGGAACAGGTGGCCAATTAGATGGTGGCTGCACCCCACTCCTGTGCGTAGGAGGGCGGTATAGATGAGAAGGTAAACCCTCTCGACCAGCGGGACGAGGCTCTTCCTCTGCGGTTTCTTGCTGTGACTGTGACTGGTCCGCTTGATGAGCAGCCGAAGTATCTTTCATAAGGTCATACGCGTGAACTTTCGGTTTTTCAGGTCGCATGAGGCTAATACGTCCCTCCAGCGGCATGCTCCTGTACTCTCCTTCACCAGCAGCTACTGGCTTCGACCACCCAGCGCCCTCGATGGCTACTCGCCTGAGCTCACTGAGCTCATAACCAACAGCTATACTGACGGTTGGAGTTGGATGCGAATCCAGAATTGCAGTGGGTTCGAACGTGGCCGTGTCCCAAGCGGATTCGTAGCGCTTGGCTTGGTATTCTGCCTCTGTCATCGGGATAGGTGGTCGGTAGTGACGGTCATAGACGGCAAACCAGCGATCCACGAGCGAGCCGTATGCATAGGATCGCATAGATTCTGCTGAAGGGTGGTCGATAGCTGCTCTCCACGAAATGGAGGACCAGGGTTTGTTTGTGCCAATGAAGTGGATTGCTTTGATATCTGCACCGTATCGTTCGTAGGCTGGAGCATAGCTAGATATACCACCGTCAGAGCAAACTTGTGAAAAGCACGCATAGTACCCACGTATAAGCCGCGGTTGGGGTAGTATTATAGGTAAAGCTTAGGCGTTCCCAGTTGTTGCCTCTCCACTCGTTCAGAAGGCCTTGATCACCACCATCCCAACTACCCTTGGTCTTCACAAGTTCCATCAGTTCGTTGAATTTGCTTTCACCAGGAGAGAAGACGAAGACACCGGAGTTAAATATATCCGGCCAGCCAACATCTGGAACTGCGGCAAAGTCGTGCTGCGTATTGAACAAGGGAGAGAGAGGTTGAAGTGGAAGAACGTCCGCATCCAGGAAGATTATCTTGGAATAGTCAGTGAGGCGAAAGGCATGTAGCTTGGTGAGGACCGTGTTCAGGTCGGGGCGGCCTGGATATCAGTGTCAGCGCACATGGAGGTGTCATTCTTCAGAGCGCCGGCCAAATTGAAATTAAAACAAAAGACCGATTTGAATGCGATATGCACTATATAATATGACTAGGTTGGTTGCTACAGAGTTGCATCGTTACCGATGACCTATCACTACGCGCGTCGAAAGTGGTGGCCGTGCCGAAATTACTCGACACCCAAATAGACCACGCCTTGCATAAACGTCTCTCAAAGACTAGTATTTAGGCGCATGTAGATCGATTAGCCTCGACGACAGATGTCCCGCCGCGACAGCGACGTTGGGCAGTCCAGGTCACGCGGTATTCGGATCAGCCACAAGCGTGATCGCGTGATGCTTGCCGGTGATAAGAGATATGAGCACCGGCGTCTATCCTCAGCCCATTGTTACGTTGTGCTATGACGAGCCTCTCGCTGGGCATCTGGGCGAGCCGAGGTGGTGACCTCACCAGAAGAAGAGAGCTGTTGGTAGTTGAGGCCTCCCCGCATGAATGCTCGTGCAGACAGGTGACATGAGAGATTATCAGGCACGAGGGGATATTCGGCCCAAAGCGGAGTCCCGGATAGATTGCAACGCAAGGGGCAATACTAGACGCTACGCAGAGGAAGGTGGTAGCAAGGGGACACTTCGAGTGCTTTCGATAGCGCTATGAACCTGTTGTACGCACCTAATAGGCTGAGCCCATGCTGATTGGTCTCGAATTCGAGGACTTCGACGCCGACGACAACGTCGAAGACTTTCCTGAGAGCTTTGATAGACTTGACATCGACCGTCTCTGGCGTGACGAGGCAAACTGTCTCGAATGGGATTTGGTTTGCAGAGGGAGGTTGGGCGTGGACGTCGCGGAGAGCAGCGGCGAGGGTGAGCGCGCCAGGAAGATACGAGTCGGTGGTAAGAAGTGTCGCAAAGGCGAAACACGGGCGAGACATGCGGCCAGGCGACGCAGAAAACGCGACTTGACCGTCTGTTTCGCTGGATTGGGGGGATCGAGGCGTCACAGAAGCCGCTGCTGACGTCTTCTACGCACTCTGAAGCGCACACAAGTGCGAGGAGCTCTCCTTGGCCAACGGCGAGTCCGCTCGCTGGAAGTGAACTTGTCCAAGGGTTGGTTGGGGACACAAGGCAATTCGGGCCGAAGTTCGGCCATTTGGACGAACACTGCCAAACAATAAAATTTTATATATACACAGTGGCTAAACATCTCTCGGTCTTTCTAATATCTTTGGGCATACGTTGTCGTGTCTTTTCATTGGTTTTTTTTTTCCTCCTAAAGGCAGTCGGAAGTGAGAAGTGTCAGGTCAGGGTGGTGCGCAGGGTGGTGCGCCCTTGTTGGCTTGACTTCTTTGCGGTCTTGCACAGACTGCAAGTCAAATACGACAGCTCAGGGACGGACATTCAGACACCTCCTGGGACTGAGACGTGAAAACATATACCCAACGAGATCTCCATCACCATCTTGAAAGCTACCGAGAGGTTTGATCCCAGGATCTCACTGAGAGGAGACCGGGGCGGACGGCGTCGGTCGTGTATCCGGTTTCTCGCCTTGCAAAGCGCATGGCGCATAGCATAGCGCTGTCGAGTTGTTGGCAAAGGTCTTCATTCGCAGGCGAATAATACCACATGATCTGTTTGAATCGCCTCTAATGGAGAATTTCAATAACAAGCAAGTGCTTCGTTCGCGACTTTGCGTAGCTGTGCGCTACAGCTGACGTTCTCGACGGGACATGCAGTTGGAAGTCTTGTCCTTGACACCATTGACGACATACATGTCGTATAGAAAGGTTGACCGTGTGAATTTGAGATAGTAGTTGGAGGAATAGCGAATCAGGTCATCCTCAGCATTTGGGCGCGACGCAACCAACCGGTGGCCCCACACAGGTGTATATGAAATGTGCATGCGCGTCAATTCGCAGTTTGGCCGAGTGCAGCTCTCACTGGCCACTGGGATGTGAAGGGGTTTGAGGGGTTTGAATGAAAACAACCGACTTGGAATGCGACGCGCTCATCCAATTTTCCACTTTCGGGGATGTTTGAACGCGTCAAGGCCCCTAAGAGTTCCTTCTAATTCCTATGCTACTATTATAAAGCCACCTTCCGCGATAGACAAAGCGCTGGTCGAATTTTTCGACCAACAACCTCACCTACCACGACCGCAGAAGAAGGGGTTCCTCCTCAACAAGCAAATTACGTCTCCGGGTGATTTCAAACCCGTCACACTATACACATTGCGCCGTGCGCAATTTATTGTGGAGCGAATTTTGAGGGCGTCCAGCGAGGAGGAACGCCTCCGGCTTGTCACAGATATAGACCGACTGAGCGACACGCTATGCCGGCTTGTTGATTTAGCAGAGCTTGTCCGTAATACTCACCCGGACAATGCGTGGGTTGAAGCAGCACATCAGACATATGACGACGTTCTCGTCTACATGAATGGTCTGAATACCACCCCAGAATTAGCTCGGGTGAGAACTAGCCCGCTTAGTATCTGAAAAGCATCAACTAATACACTCCCCAGGTCTTCGACAAATTTATTGCCAGCGATCTATTCAAACGACTACGACCGGACGCCCAGCGTACAGCCAAACTCTTCCAAGAAGACTTTCACAAATCGGGGATCGATTTACCACTTGAACAGCGCCAACGCTTCGTCGAACTCTCCTCTGAAATCATCTCCCACGGACGCGATTTTCAGTCACCCGCATGGTCAAAAAACAGGCCTGTGAAGTTAACCAGGGAGGACCTGGAGGGTGCGAGGAATGTTTACGATCGGAGGCGGGCCTACAGGATGATCGCGCTCGCCAATGGTGTGACCGATTCTGTTTGGGTAGGCGCGTGGAGCAAGGAAGCGCGATCCCTGCTCAAGAATTCCGTCAGGGAGGAGACAAGGAAGAAGATTTACATTGCCCAGTTCTCGTCCAAAAGCCCCGAACCGCTGGAAAGGCTTCTTCGAGCGCGAGCACAGTTGGCGCAACTAGTCGGCTTCCCGAGTTATGCGCACATGTTACTGAAGCACAAGATGTCCAAGTCGCCTGGTGAGTTAGCCTCTCAGCACTCGGCCAGTGCAGGCGTTGACAACTATAAACTCAACGAATGGCCGTAGAAAATGTCCGCGCATTCCTTGACTCATTGCTTGCTGTATCCAAGCCGAGGGCTTTAGAGGCCATCAAGTACGTGGCAGCCAAGAAGAAGCGGCGCGAAATGCCCGATTCGAAGAAGTTTGACAAATTGCCCACCCTGCAGCTCTGGGACCGCGACGCCTACTTCCCCAGCCAGGCTCCCGCGCCTGTCATCGAGATCCACAATCTCACCGTTGGGCTCGCCATCGCGGCGTTCTCGCGTTTCCTCCAGCACGTGTACGGCATGCACTTAGAGGCGGCCGACGTTTGCTCTGGGGAGGTGTGGCACACTGATATCCGCAAGGTCAACGTCCTGGACGAGAACGGCGAGGTTGTGGGCTGGATATACTTCGATCTGTTCAACAGGCTCGGTAAGCCGGGCGGCGCGTGCCATTACACTGTGCGGTGCTCGAGGCGAGTCGATTTGGACGACGCAAAGGGAGATTTCGGAACCGATGGACCGAAGGAGTTCACGCCTCAAGTTGAGGACGAGTTTGTGCTTTCTGCTGAGGCTCATGGATCAAAGGCGAGGGAAGGACTGCACCAACGACCCGTTGCAGTCATCGTTTGCGATCTCTCTCAGACGGGGTTCTCGGAAATGAAATGGAACGACGTTGTCACGCTTTGGCACGAACTGGGACACGCCATGCATTGTGGGTTGGATCTTACTACTTTTCAATATCGAATTTGCTTGTTAACCTCACTCCTTCATTTCATAACAGCAATGATTGGTCGCACTGAGTATGGGAACATTGCCGGGACACGCTGTGCGACTGACTTTGTCGAGCTCCCATCAATCCTCATGGAACATTTTCTCACCTCCCCAGACGTCCTCTCTCTCTTCTTTGACAAACCAGTCGCGTGTAAACCTAATCCGTTATGCACGGAACCGCGACTAGCGCGGATAAACTCACACACGCACGTTCTCCTCGCCTCGCTGGACCAGCACTACCATTCCTCGCTTGCCCCGATCGCCACCGGCTATTCCTCGACGGACGAGCTACGGCGGGTACAAGAAGCCGAGGGTGTACTGCCCTTTGCAGAGGGAACGTACTGGCAGGCGCGTTTCGATCACCTATTCGGGTACGGTGCGAGCTACTACTCGTACCTGTTCGATCGTGCGATTGCGACCCGGGTCTGGCGGCAGGTCTTCCGGGATGCACCGCTCGAGCGCGCACATGGCGAGCGGTTGCGCCGCGCACTCGCGTACGGCGGTGGTAAGGACCCATGGGAGATTGTCGCTGAGTTGCTCGAGATGCCGCAGCTCGCCGAAGGCGGCAGCGAGGCGATGAAGGAGGTGGGGAGGTGGGGCGTGCAGGAGGATGTAGCAAGTGAGGGTCCATTGGCATAGGCATAGTCTAAGGGGGCATACATGCGGTCTATCTACAACGTAGCGTACAACCTAAGCAGTCTAGTGAGTAATCGAGAGATATATGAACCGTGTGTCCGTGGTAGCTTTGACGGCTACCTCTTATGTTACAAGAGACATGAGAGGGGCATGGCGATGGTCCCTTGGGACGATTGAGACTCTCAACACGAGAAGAGGAACTCCTTTTTGGTGGCGTAGGTCCCTGCACCGGTTTCTAACCAAGCGTCACATGCTTGGGGGTTTGAGGGGCTTGCAGCGACGATGGAGACGGTTTCTCCATTCAGGGCTTTCCACAAGGCGGTAATAATGTGCTGCGCGAGCATGTTGCGCTCGGTGGCGGTGCGGAGGATGTGATTGGATATAGCGACGCGCGCGACGATATTTACATAGTCTAACGCGTCGGACGCGTCAAACCGCGACATGTCAGTAGGCTGATTGGAGGACAAGCAAACTAAGGAAGAAAGCGAGACTGACTGGAGGCGGCTTGGCCGGAAGTGGAGACCTTGACATGGAGGACGGTGTCGTATTCGCGCTTCTCGGCCAGGACGAGGGAAGCGGAGGTGCCTCTGGCCTGGAAGGTAGCGGCCATTCCGAAGACACCCGCGGGCTGCTTGCCGCTGCCACCGGCAAGCCAGGGACCCCCGTCTACGAGTGCACAGCCGGTCGGTTCGAGGCCAAGGTTTGGTTGGGAGAGGCGGTTGATGACGTCGTGACTGTAGAGCCACTGACCGAGGTTGGCGATGTCCAACTGCTGAGTCTGGGAGTACGGAGAAGGAGAAGAAGAGAAGAGGTGGTCGGAGGTGGCGTTGGTGGTATAGACGAGCATTGTGGACTGGTGAGAGAGGATTGTGGACGTTGTAGAGAGCGCATTGCTGGGAGTCGATGAGGGTTTTTATAGCTGGAGGGTCCGGTCTGTCTCCTAAGGGAAGGCCAATGGAATCGAGCGCGCAGCGGCGACGGGAGATCGAAATTAACGAAGATGTGGTGGCGATCCAGTCTGGATGCGGACAGGTATAGGGCGTCGGGTGCTCAGTTGGATTCCTGATACCTCGATTTGGGTATAGTGATTTCGACTTAAGTCACCGCCTCCAGGCGCATCGTCAAGTCGTCAAGAAACGTATAGAACAATGGAGTAGGTGTGGCGGGCGCCCGCCGCTGGCAACTCGGCGGCGGAAAATTTGCAAACGCGGTAGGTCGGGATTGAAGGTATTGGTAGAAATTTTAAGAGGCTGGAGGAACCGGCAAGCTTGGCCATTGGGACAGCAGGATCGACTGCGGGGACGTTTCTATGGGCGAGAAGCTTGCAAGATAAGACTAGAAGCAGAGTGAGACAAGGGAAGTAGATCAAGCACAAGCTTGCTGAATTTCGGGACCGCGTGGCGCGAGCAGGCGATACAAGGCGTGATCGATTTGGGAAGGGACTAAGACGCGTTTGTGGACGCGTATTGAGTTGTCTAAGAGCCTAATCTGGCGGGAAATATGCGCGGGCTATTGGTTGCTGAGCTGAGAGCGTGTATATTCCAAGGTAGTGTTGTTCACGAATATGCCAAATCATTTGGGTTTGCGCGTATTTGTGCATATGTGCTCACCATTATGCACACTGCATGTTTGAGGTTGGATCCACAAATCCACGGCGTCAAGGAGGGAGCGTAGCATTATTAGAAGATTATTATTGCCATGGTATCGGGACTAGGACGAAAGGAGGTTGGCGTCGACGAATTACTGGGAGGACACTCATCTCGTCTCGTCGATCTTGACTCAATTGCCAGCTGGCAGCCAGCTGGGCAGTCAACCAGTCAGCGACAACCATTCGAGCGGCGGCGGTGGCGGCGGCGACGGCGGCTGCTATGCTACTGCTACCTCTGCCTCTGCCGCTGCTGCCGCTGCTGCTGCCGCTGGGAGTAGGGCAGGTTGGGCAGGTGTGAGAATTATATAGATGTAGGCTGAAGGCTGTGCGAGGCAGATTGAGCGAGGCAGATGGTTCCTGGCTGGCTGGTTGGCCCTTAGTGATTGTTACTATTCTGGTTACATCACATTGTGTTACATTCCCTTGGATTACAATATATTACATTACATTACATTATATTATATTATAATAAATTACCCTACCTTGGGTTACATTTCATTACCTTGAGTTACATTTCATTACACTGGTAACACCTGCCCAACACCCGCCCAACTTGTCTCTTGCTTGCTCTACGCCCGCTACGCCCGGTCTACCGTCGTTCGTTACAGCCTCGTCAGCAAGTTAGAAATATTCCTCGGTGATATTGTATTCACCGACCTGCCAGCCAGCGTCGCAACCAGTGTTTTGCCCTCCTTACGCTGGTCGTCCTCGTCCACCCACTCCTGGCCGAAGAATCCGCACCCAATCTTCTAGTCTACCATACACCCACGATGCCTTCCTCAAAATCTACGTTCTTCTTCCTCGCTGCTCTCGCCGTCGTTGGCCCCGTCGCTATGGTCCAACCCGCCAACGCCCTCCAGGCAATGGGCCCGCCCCCCGTCCGCCGCGCGGAGCACATCCAGCTCGCACATAAGATGGTCAGGAAGCGCTCTTCATCCCCCCGCGTCGTCCCTGTCCGCCGCCAGGAGCCTCCAGAGTCGGGTGGAGCAGCGCCGTCGCCGTCCCCCTCGGGGAGCAATATTCTCGACCCCCCTCTTCTGACCGAATCTACCGCTGCGACGAGTCGTACCCCGGACCCGAACCCCCCGAACTCCCGTCCGACTACGACGACCACCCAACCACCACAACGGCCGACGGTGCGTATCTATTTTTACTAGTTTTCCACAATCCACAGCTCCCGCTCAACGTATTCGCATTCGTATTCGCATTCGCATCCTCCTAGGTTACCTCCACAAGCTCGTCAAGTTCCAGTAGCGCTGCAATTCAGTCGAGCTCTTCAACACCCGGCGCCCGCTCCACCACCACAACTGTATCCTCATCCTCGAGCACCCAGCAGGCCTCTGTCTCCTCCAATCCTCCAACATCCACCACAGCCATCTCTCAGCTCACTGCAAACGAGGCCAGCTCCGATCCAAGCACCAGTTCCGCCATCGTCCGCGTTACTACAACCTCCAGTGCCTCTTCCCTTCCCGCCGAACAAACAGACAAGTCCAAAGATGAGGGTGCCTCCTTCCTTCCTAAGTCCGCCCTCATCGCCCTCATCGTCGCTGCCGCGTGTGTCGTCGCTGCCGTCGCTATCTGGACCATCATCCGCAAGTGGAAGTTTGGCGCATCCCGTCAGTTCGAAGACCGCCTCGAGCCCGTCAACTGGGAGCCCCCGGTGACCGGCAGTGGTCTCCCTATGGACGAACGGGATCCCGCCGCGGTGGCCATTGGACGCGGGAACTCGGTCACTTCCCAGCATCCGCGCACCTCGTTTGGTTCTTCGGACGGCACTCACCTCGGTGTTGCTGGTGGGGGAGCCATGGCCGGCTCTGTCGCACCCGACTTCCCGCCCCAGCACGACTTTACCGCTGGCCCAGTCCATATGGCCCCCGGTGCCGGGTATGCGGACTTGCAGCGTGGACCTAGCCCTGCTCCGAGCATGAACTACGGTGGCTACGGCCAGCAGTACAGCACCCCCAACCCCTACGAAACCTACGACTACAATGGCGCGTACGGCGACAATGGTGCGTACGTCGACAATGGCGCGTACGGCGGGTACCAGCAGCCACCGCACAACAGCGGCCCTGGTCCCCACCAGTTCTAGGCTGCACTCATACCACTAATGGGGAGCAGGACGACCACGCAACAGTAGGGAGAGCACAAATGGATTTCTAGGGATTGTTTTTGGAGACGTATATAGCGTTGACAACAACACACATACCCGACTGGCGAAAATTCAATAGATCGGCAGTACCATAGCAAAAACTACGCGTTCCCTCAAGATACCATTCGTTACCACCCACTCCGGTCGCCAGCACCACCTCGATCACACATCAACACTTACAGCTCTGAACATGTCCCTTCTGACCCCCCCTTCCCATAATACAATTTGTTGAGTGGTTATTCCAACCCTGATCCCATTGGGTTCAGTACCTTTTTATCCATTTCGTCACATCTCGTCCTTTCTCGTGCGCCTCGAGACTCAGCAGTACGGTACATCACATTTCACAGACCATTCCTTCCCCCCAGTGATGCAGTGTACATAGGTCATTCGCTTTGCGGATGGTGCAGAAGGACATTTGATATGTGTTTTTTTTTCTGTCTTTGAAATTTGGGTTCGAGGAAGATGTATAAACCCAGAACAAGAGGCGCAGGGAAGTATTCGATCAGAAAGGGGCTACACAAGAGAGAGTCCACTGCGAGTGCGAATCAGCTCAACTCTAGCATGTGTATCCACGAGATGCAAGGGAGTAGTAGATTGCGTTGTGAACCAGTGGGCCAGCCCGACCGACAAACTCCCTTGTGGGAGTTGTCTCAAGTGGCGCGGTAGAAAAAGGGTAATCTAATCATACACACGGGTTGAACCCAGGAACGGGTCGCCACACAAATGAGTTTTGGGCAGAGTCCAGAGTCCAGGCAGGGGTAGTTAGGCGATCTGAGCAATCACTCAGCAGGAAAAGATATCCGGTCGTGCCAATCCACTGATATCGTCTTCTTATCACACTTCCTCGGCTTGCTTGAGCTGCGGAGGAACACTATCACGGCTGCGACCCTTGTACCAAACCCTCGGCGAACCAGGGATATTGTTAGGTAACCGGTTTGGCGAGCTAGAAATACCCGTGTTGCCCTCTCTCTCATCGAATTGATCATCCACATCCGTTGCCGAGCAACAGCGAACAGCGAACAGGCATTCCAAGGCTCAGACAATGGTTGTTTGTTTGTTTTCCTCTTATATCTGGAGGAAGCCTTTGGGTATATTAGAGCCACGCTTGGCTTGACAGGAAGTGATATTTCAATTGGGAATTCTAGAAATCTCTTCCTCGCTGACGCGCTCAGAGCGTGAGTAATAGTGGACCAGTCCTTCTACAGACATGAAACCTCGGTGTCTGTGTCATGTGTCTGGGCTGTGCCCGACTCTTCGACACGCGGCGGGCTCCGCTCCCTGAGACTGGCTGAATAAATGGTGTTTGCCAGCTTGGTCTTATCAAGCGTCCTAGATATATAACAAATGTTAGTCCCTGAACTGACAGTGTCGAAATCCCATCACGTATCGTATAAGAAGGTGTTCATACCGTTCGTTCAATCCCGCTCTGTAGTAGCTCCTTCCCATGCCCACCATCGACGCGCTCACTGATCTTGCAAACGCAAAGACTGCACTTGCCAGTGCCTCTGCGCCTGGAGTGGGCTTCTCACTCCGAAGGGCACGACTTGAGAAGGTACGCCCAAGCGCCTGACATTGGAGTACTACCTGGGTCGTTACGAGGCTCTAATACTGTAAACCCGACCCCCAGGCCATGCTTTCCTTCAATAGTGCATTCGCTGAGATCCCGGCTGCTGAATCCGCCGCGCGGATTGAAGCTGGACAGGGGCTCATCTCTGCCTCGACCCTTCTGCTCGAGCTTTATGCCAAGGAAGGACTCTCACGTACCAGCTTTTTGGACGCCAAATATATTGCAGGCCTCATTTTCGATGCCCTTGCTCGTGCTTTCAGGGAAGGCCCCGCTGGGCAGCCTGTCCTTAATCACAGCCCTCAAGTCGTCGAAACTCTTGGAGTGCTACTCCATGCTGATATATCTAAACTCACCAAGGAGGAGAAGCAATCATACTTCCGCTGGATCAACGAGTTGTGCTTGCGTGCCCCACCAAAAGTTCGAGAACGCTTCAAGTTGGTCGCCTTTAACGCCTCTGTGGATCTTGGAGAGGAACTCTTCTACGAAGCCCTCTTCGACTTTGAAAAGGGGAGATGGGCAAAAGCTTTGAACACCATCAAGTCCTATGAATCCGCCATGATCGTCGCGGTAGAACATGAAGAAAAACTCGAGCTAGATGATAAAAGGGCGGCATACTTGTTCGATAGTGCGTACGATGACGGTACCCGCCCTCACCAACTAACTCATGGTCACCTAGATTTCTCACTGCTGTTTGCGCGATGTCAAGGATCTCAGTTGCTCAAAAGCGGTGATGTTCTCTGGGATAGAGCGGCTGGAGGAGACCCAGGCGACCTCTGGGGCAACGCTCTCCTCGCGCAGGACGACTACCGCCTCGCACTCTCCTGCGTTGCCGAAAAGGATCTCGAACTCGAAGGCACCGTCCTCACAAGACTTGCGCGCCTCTTCGTTCAAGTTGCTAAACTGCCTGCCGTGTACGACAACCCTCTCTGTCTCTTTCTATCTCTATCACTGACTTTGGATATAGAGCGCACCAGCTATATCTGCGTGCAGTGCAGCTTGGTGTTCTCTCGCAGCCTCGAGGGACTTGGTATGAAGAGGCAACAGCAGCAGTGCAGAAGCATCGTGACGACTTGTGGGCCGCTGAGCAAAAGGAGTGGACCGAGAAACGGAAGCCAATCGTCGAGAAACTCAAACCTGATCTAGACCGTCTCGAGGAGCAGAAGGGAAAGAGGACCTCTGACTGGGCATTTGCTGAGTTCGTCTGGAAAGAGTGGCCACCAAAGACGGATGGTGGGTTTGGTACCTCGTACTCGGGCGATACGCCACCATTGATCATACCGAATTCTCCAGGTCCCAAGGAATTGCCGGGAACCGAATTGTCTGAGAAGAAGCGGTTCCTCAAAGTCATTCAGGTTCGCTCCATATTTCCCTGTCGTATCGGCGGCCATAAATTTAATTATATATCCAGCGTTATCACTCTGATAAAAACCTACCGTCCGTATATGGCGAGGAGTGGGCGGTCATGGCCGAGGAGATTAGCAAGGCGCTCGGAGCTTGCTATAACATCATCAAGGGCGTAGATTAAAGCTTAGAGCGTTTCTGATCTGCTTTTTTGGCCTAAACGGTCGAACTGATGTACCCAGGTTTCGAAGAGAATTTTTAGGCTTGTACACTTGGAAATGTAGATCAGGTTGTGAGTATGACGTAGCACACGGAAACTCAATCCGCCGATATCTTGAGTTCTTGAAGGCAAGGACGGACCAAGAAGCTAGAGAAGTGATCAATAAAAATATCGAGCACAGTGAAGAATTTCTGGAAATGGCGATGGCTTGAAGCACCTGACCGCGCGTAATCGCAGAATTGATCAGAAGAAAAAAACCATGATGGGATTCCCAAAGAAAGAAAGAAAACAAGAAAGAAAAGGATACAAATGAAGGTTTGCTAGGACATTATGGGCAATGGAAAACAAAGGGACAAAGGCGGAGGTGATGAGAACCGGGTGGCAAGATCGACTTATTGGTTGGCGGAAGCTCTCTGGGGCAACAGACAATCACGACATGAGTTGTCAACTATTTCTGTTTCATTATATATAAGGTTAACCACGTATTTGAGGTTTATTTACAAGTGTTATCTCCATGAATAAAAACGTGATATTTTGAAAAGCCAAACCTTATTATGACATGACTTTACCCTCGATTTGCAAACTCAGGTCTTTTTGCAGTAAACTTTGGCCAGTGGTCCAAGAAGTGGTGATCAAAGCTTCGGTCTTTTGAACCCCGCTCAACACAATACCTGGCAGACGTCAGGTTGTCAGTTCCCTTGCTCTCGTCCACGACGGGCGCTTCCCCTCACCCGGTATCTGCCTATCACGGCCATTGCGGCTATAAAACACGGCTTCTACCGGGTTCTACGGCCGAGAAAGATGATGCGACCTGATTGTCTCCTTAAGCATTATACACATATAGGAATATGGCTCGCGGCGCTCAGTGCCAAAGCTCTGTCTAGCTATCGAGACCCAACTCACTGCTCTGACTTCACCTGCGCAGTGTTCAAATATCTCTTCTTCCACCCAGACCGATACAGGTATCAGCGCTTCATGAGCGGCTATTCATAACCGTCTAAGGACAAATGTTAGAGCAGCGGTCAAACTAATGTCTCTGAAGAGACTGTACAAGCTTTGTCGAAGTCATTAGACTTGTCAAAGCTGCATTGGGGACTAGAATGCACAGTTCGCTCGGTGTTTGTATGAATTACATCATGTCCACCTATGAGTGGGACTGCGGCGCAGAGCCTGTGTATGCGTTTCACGACTGACGCAGCGATTGTGCGTCGCCAACTGCCATGCTACACTCATCAGTCTTGCGTATACCACTGAACCTGCAGCGGCAGCAGCGGTAGAAACCATATCAGTCCAGATCTTTGGGTTTGGCTCGAATTCAGTGGGAGTGAGAGTTTGTATCTATAAATTTTCACAGAGGCGCCCCCCAACCCCACTTGCGGTGGGTTGTGACATGTACGGTTCCATTTCACGTTTCTCAATGAACATACGGCCGTTGGCTACTTCAAAGCACCCTATTCAATCATAAAGGAACTAAAGGCGCTGATGGGGTCTCCTCTTAGAAGGAAAGCACGGCGCTTCGGAAATAGGGAGCTTCTACACCCGTGAACAACTCGGGCATACCTGTGATTGAAAAAAGAGCATAAAGAACTGCTATTAGGCGCTTGGTCCCTATAGTATATGTACGGGTGCTGCCCGGTTGGTGCCCTTGCTTTGACACCAGTGGCTCGGACAGCATTGCAAGTCAGATGCCCTATTCCCGACTGTCCCGGGTATCCAGGGCTACTAACCAGCCAAGGACCTCTTGGATGCCCTTAACTTTCATCCGAGTATTCCGGGCGATTGAATTGGGTAACAACCTCGCCACCTCCTTTTCACTAGAAATGAGCGTTTGATTGTGACTGCACATGAATTCTTCCAAGTATATTTCCTCGACAGCTAATCTGTCCCCTTCCACGTCACTCCCACAACAGTACTAAATTGGATCATTTCGGACGATGAAATCACCTTATTTTCTCCCTCATTGGATGAATTCACGAAATTA
>Ga0307515_10005194_pt1 | contig 26460 bp, 13 predicted proteins | sample 17_EM_MG_FD_194513 | JGI IMG/M metagenome (GOLD analysis project Ga0307515, IMG submission 194513) | Populus trichocarpa ectomycorrhiza microbial communities from riparian zone in the Pacific Northwest, United States - 17_EM | ecosystem: Host-associated > Plants > Roots > Unclassified | place... | reverse complement strand
CAATCAATTTGTTCGAAGAAGAATTTGAACTTCCTTAATGGAATTTTGGCTGCCTGTGTTATTTGGTCCAAAATATCATATTATCAAGCAGTTCCAAAATGTCACATTACCTATCAGCATTTTTTTTGTCTTTTTTGAAAATCGTAGTATTTCATCAATTTGCGCAAACATTTCTTGACAAATCTGGATATATATATATATTTTGGTGTTGAATTTGTCAATTCTCTGGAAAGTTGTCCTCACGAGTAGATAATCAGAGATGGATAGATTCCAGTAAATAAGCAAATACTGACATTCATTGCGTTTAAGAGGAAAACTGGCTACAGGCTAGTCTAACTTGCAAACAATGAATTCCAGGGCAGTATAGTTTTGCTCTCTTGATGATATTCAAACAATGAATTCCAGGGCAGTATAGTTTTGCTCTCTTGATGATATTCACATGGGTGCTAATTAACAAGATATTTTATCTGTAATCACTGATCAAATAAATAAAATTTCTGAATTTCCTTCAACAAATTAATCAGTATTAACATTCAAGCTACCAATTACGAGCATTAGGGGTGAGTGATTATGAATATGATCAGAAGGCAATGCCTAATGGTCTGATAATACCGTCTACGCTGAAACATGTTTTCTTCAACCTGATTTCAGCTTCTGACGTGAAACTTACAAGAGATGAAATGACAGAAGAAGTGCCGGAAGTTTCAGGGTCTGTCCTGGTATATACAGCTGCAGCTCTCTTTATTTTCACAATTTTCTACAACATATTCTTCCTTACAGTGCTACAACCATCCGTAGACGGACCACTACCCAAACCAGAACCTGAAACAATTCAAGCAATCACTGCTACTACAATGGAAAGAAAACCTCCCAAAGAAGCTATTTTGCAGCTGCTGCCATTAATGTCTGAAGTTCTTATACAAAGCTCTGGAGGTGGCAATAATTAAGAAGCAAAAACAGAGGAGCAAATATTCAATTCTAAAAGAACTTATTTTCAACCTCTTTTGGATATGAATCTATCAGATATGCTTTTAGTCAAGTTTTGGCTTGAAATGTTTCAACTTTTCAGAAAATGTAAAGAGAAGTGCAGTTTTTCTGCTTATCATGTTAAGAAAATTTATATGTTAAGAAAATTTATGAGCCAACAGGATAATATTGAGAAAAAACAGGCCACTCCACTTCTCTCCATTCTTTTTAAAGATCAGCCTGTATTATTTGTTGTTCAGTAGAAACATTGCTGATGAATCAGTAATTTTGAAGCTCATTGAAAAAGCCTAAAAGCTTGTCTAAAAAGAACCAATAATAGGAAGGCAATCGATCATGTTTTGATTCTAAGTAAACTTGAGTCTGGCGACCTACCAGACCCAACATACTTGAGTTCGGCCATGAGTTGAGTCCAAGTAAACATAGACCTGACGACCTACCAGACCTAACAAACTTGAGTTCAACTATGCACTGAGCTCAAATAAACATAAACCTAGCAACTTGTCAGATATAATAAACTTGAATTCGGTCACGAGTTGAGACCAAGTAAGTTTGGATTTGAAAGCTACTAGACCAAACATACTTGGGTTCGACCACGCGCTGAGGCTGAGTAAGCGTGGGTCTGATGAGCTGCCAAACCCAACATATTTGGATTCGGCCAGATGCTATGCCCGAGTAAACTTGGGTCTAGCAAGCTGCTAGACCCACCTCTCTTTGGCTTGGCTACGTGTGAAACCTAATTGGTCCGAGAGTTGTTATAAACCCATGTTAGAGTTATAAAGCTTCGTTTATTCATTCTTATAACTTCTAGCATGAACTATTCATATAAGGAATAATCATCTTTCTATATTATAGGTGTATAAAAGGTCTCCCAAAGCCCTATCACATTTTCATCTTATTAATGACGTGTAATGAATATTTATCCTTTATTAATGATGTGTAAGAGATTTTTATTTCTCATTAATATTATTAGAAGCAAATGACTCTTCAACTCCTCCACTCCATCAAAATGACAAAGTTCAGGGATTATAAATATTCCTTGAATCATCCAGATATAGGGTTCACAATTTCTTTTCTCGAGACATTCATACTTTAATTCCTAGAGCATTTGTTATACTAAAATAAGAACAAATATCTTTTTTTTTATAGAATTTAAAGCTCTTTTTATTTATTTATTACAATTCTTTATTTAAAATCACTAACTTTATTATTGAATAGTTCTTAAATTCCTACAAAAAAGGATTGTTTTTACTAGTGCTAGGACTTCTATCACTAACTATATATTTTTTAAGCTTTAGAGAAGGGAATATTGATCTGAATATGTGATTAATCACTATCCAAACATCAAATAACCTCATATCTGAATACATGTGATAAACAAGAGGAGGATTTTTTTTGTTACATCAAGCAAGAATGGGTTAAGGGTTCAAAAAAATACATCAATTCCAATATACATGTCATTACTAAAGATGTGTTATAGAATTGGGTGTGCTCATACATGAAAAATCATACAACTTGACTTTGGATTATGTTGCTTTGTTGTCCTTTATGTGTGTGTACTTCATTGGTTACGTTTACAAATACATATGATTTGGTTTTGAAAAAAAAAAGGATAAACAACAACATTTTATTATATATAAAAAACAAAAAACTAAAGGAAATCAGTTATTTACTGTAGCTTCTAAGACAATTCATTATGGATTACCAAAGTGAATTGTCCCCTTCTTCACACAAACCAAAAGCCTAACTAGTCGAGGTAGAATCGTCTTTTCCAAAGGATCCATTGGGCATTACAAGATTGGTTCAGACAAATTGATCAACATACTTTTTTTTTTCATAGTTAAATTACTTTGTTGCCTTTAAAAACAAAAATTATATATATCTTCAGTTCAAGGGCTTTTTTATCTTTTTATTATTTGCATAGTAAAACCACGATTATACCTTTTAGAACAAATAACCATTAAACTTACACAAGGAGGCTTTTTTGTATTTTCAATTTTTTTAACAGTGAAGTTACGATATTACTCTTAAAATAATAATAAAAAATTATACTCATGGTTTCAAGGGTATTTTGGTTTTTACTCATTTTTTTTGTTATTTTTAGGTTGATGTAGGGGCTATTTAGACATTTTAAAAGGTTAAATATTATTAAAAAAAGGCACTGACATTTGCAACGCATGATGGTTCCTGTGCCATTCAGAAGGCGCATGCTAGGCCGTCTGATTATCAAATTCCACAATCCAGGACGGTGTTAGGAGCAACACATCATTCTTTTTCTGGTGATATGGCGTGTGCTTATGACAGAGACACGGGTGACCTTCAGAGAACCTTTTTTTTCCTCTTTCTTTTCTTTCTCTTAGCCTAGAAATTCGCACCAGCCCATCCAAAAAACAATTGTGTCCTCCAATCGATTTTGACCCTCATTCTTTTGATTACTATTAGTTTTGCTTTTGATGCATTTTTAATTTTAGATTTTTTTCAATTTCATCCATGTGAATTTTATTTAATTTTATTTTTGTATTCAATATTGTCTTTATTCTTTTGATTTTTTTTATGTTTTATCCTTTTCTTGATTTATTATTTTTATAATATCATCCCTGATCATTTTATTGCATTTATTTTTATCTAATTTTGGTTTTCTTTCTTTTGATTGCTTTTTTTTTTATCTTTTTTTTTTTCAATTTTCCCTCAATTTCTTATTTTATTTAGTTTTTTAGTCTAATTTGGGTCCTCATTCTTTTGATTAATATTTTCTTATCATTTTCTTAAATTTGTTTTTCAATTTTATCTCTAATTATTTTCTTTCATTTAGTTTTTATACTAGATTTGGTTTGCATTATTTAGATTTTAAATTATTTTATAATTGGAAATTTTACTTTGTTATGTTTTAATGTCCGTTTTTCTACAAGGTAATCCCAATCTGATAATCCAGGTCCAAATTGAGTTCTTTTTTGTCCTTTTATTATAAATTGATTTTTTCTCTTTTAAATTTATCATTTAACATTTTGGTTATTGGACCTTGAACTTCGTTATTTTTTTCACTTTTTTTTTGTTTGGTTATTCTAATCTCATATTCCAAGTAATAGGTTAGTCGATTTAACTCGAATCGACTCGAGTTTTTTTTTTATTGCAATCTCATCCTTTGACATTACATTATTAACCATTGAGCTTTGTGATTTTTTTTGCTTTTCTTTATGTGGGGTTATTCTAAATATGAATTAGTCAAGTTAACCCTGGTTATGCTAGGGATTTTTGAGCATTTTTTTTATTCAGCTTTGGTCTTTTTTGGTAGGTTTTTCTTTTGAAAGTCTAATTATTTTTATATTGATCTCATATTACGGGTGGTGGGTTTGTCGAGTTAACTCAGGTTAACTTAGTTTTTTTCCTTAACCTTTTTTTTGAAGGATTTTTTTTTAGTTTCATTATTTGGCATTAGATTATTGTCCCTCAAGCTTTGTCATTTTTTTGTTTTTCTTTCTGTGAAGTTATCACAAGTGCAAGCTTGCCAAGTTAATCTAGGTTAGCTCGAGTTTTTTTTTTAATATTTTTTTTATTAAACTTCAATATTTTTTTCTAGGTTCTTCTTTTGAGAGTCTATTTTTTTTTATCCCGATCTCATATCATAAGTGGTTGATTGGTAACATTAGCCTGGGTTGACCCGAGGTTTTTTCTTCGACTCTATTTTTTTAATTTTTTTTATTATTTAATATTAGGTTATTGAATCTTGAGCTTTATAATTTTTTTTTATATAAGTTTATCTCAATCTCATATTTCAAATCACATGCTAATTAAATTAACCCTAATTAGCTTAGGTTAGGTTATCATTGTAATGATATTTTTTTTATATAAAATTTTTTTTCTCTCGATATATCTTCTACTATATAATGCACGCTACCTATCTAGCTGTTTTAACTAATAAATAACATGTTACAAGAAGAAAAAGGTACAGATTCAAAATCAAGATCCATCTATATCAAAAATTTTGTTCCTTGATTATGCTTCCTCATCCGCTGGCGCCTCGCGTTTTCTTCTAATAGGCGGAGTTGCTCTCGATCTTCTTTCCTGCCAAGCCTTTCACTTCTTTTCTCTTCCTTCGTTATGTCTCCAAAGCTTGCCTCCATTTTTATATCTCTATCGTCACGACCAGCAAACCTTTTGGTGTTGAACATTTTTCTGATTATGAGAAGAGCCTTTTCACCTTCACAATCATCTTCTTCATCTGAAAGTCTTCTTTTCTTGGGACGATGATCTTGCAAATTAGAGACAGCCGGCGATGAAATATTGTCGCGTACTCGCTTGTTTTTCATCTCATGTGGCTTCACTGGCTGTTTGGGATTCAATGTTGCATCGTTGGGTCTTCGTGGTCCCTTGCTATCGTTGCTACCCGCGAACTGCTTTGTTGGATGAACTGCTTTGATGATAGGCTTTCTTTTATCGGTACATTGATATTGCAAGGACATACGTGATGGGATTTTCTCCATTACCGCCTTGTTTGTGAGAGGCTGATATTGCAAGGACATACGTGATGGGATTTTCTCCATTACCGCCTTGTTTGTGAGAGGCTTCAATGAACATGCCAGGGCTGGCTGTTTCGGCTTCAATTCAGGGTCATTGAATTTTCTTAACCGCTTCACATCTGCATAGTGCTTTATTGAAGGCACTGATGCTTGTGTAGGAGTGGCACTAGAAACTGGTGGCGTCAGATTATTGTCGTCAGAGAACAGGAAAGAGTAGTCTCTTGTCTGTCGAAGCCTTTGGACTTTGGTCTGATTATCCATTGCAGAAAGAAGGATATCGGCACTTACTGCTCTATGTTGTGGAATCTGGGTTTGTATCTTGCTTTTGCTTTCTTGAATAACTCTCGGAGCGATACTCGGTTGAGAAGGGCCAAAGAATGATCCGTAAGTTTTAGTTTTATGATGATCAGAATTTGAAAGCTTCGAGAGATGATGAGGACAATTTCGTTTTCGGATTTGTTCTTTAAGCAGCTTTCTTGTTTCAAGAAACTCCAGCTCCTCCTTGGTGACGGCCATTATTGGGGCTTTGAATCTTGCAATATATATTCTCAAAGGAAGGAGGAGATCATAGACATAGACAAGATAAAAAAAAACTACAAGAGTGCTGCTGGGGAAGGAGTTTTGTGTTTCCTGATACCATATGAACTCATAATTTATACTTGGTGTATATATATATATAGATGACTTGTATGAGTTTTGTGTTTTCCTGATACCATCCGGATTATCACCATGGTTCAATCAACTCCTTGCTGGGAACGGATTCAATTCAATTCAATTTTCAAAAAGAAAAAAAGAGAAAACCGCTTCACATTATACTTTACTATTTTTCTATTCTCGAAACCGACTTTGTTTTGGCATGGCTAACAAAAAAAAAAGGTTTCCTATCTTCATCAATATGCTCACTAACAGTGGTTTCAAAGTCAAGTGATCTCCCCCTGTTGTCTTGTCTGAGCAGGCAAGGACTGCTGAGCTTTGCAGCTTTTGTGGGTTGTGGCTTCGGTTTGTATCAATTGGGCTCTGATAATTTACTGGGCCGGGTTTTTGTCCCATGTTAGCCCAATTTTATACTGTTATTATTATTCTAGTTGAGTAGCCAGACACAAGGCCCAGGTTCGATTTCTCAAGTAATTTCTTGATGATTTGGGAGCTGCTACTTGGCTAGTAGGCTAGCAGTGCTTTCTTCTAAAGATAGCCTGCACTGTACGTTGGCAGAAAAACAGGATGCGAAATTCTGATAGAGGCTGCCAAGTGCCAAGGCATCGATCCATCTCTGCAGAGTGCAGATTGATACAGTTTCATTGACTTGTAACTCAGCTCGTCGACAAGTGGAGGAAAAAAAAGGAGGAGGAAATCCAAACCAGGAGCATCATCTATTAGATTATCAAATTTGATCATACCCAATTCGTTTACTCAGGGAAAATGGCAAGTCATCTTTAGGCTTTCGAGTATGGCCAAAAGCCATAGTTGTGGTCTCTTTTTTCCTGTTTTTCTCGAAGCACGTAGGGCATCTACTGGCTAAAGTGTTAAACTCTAGTCACTTCCCAGTAGCTACAAATGCCATTGATCTTGGGAAATTTTGCAGAATAAAGTGGTCCGTGAAAAGGAAAGTAGGAAGACATGGATCGATCTGTAGCTGAAAAGTGAGAATTACAGCAACATAGGGACCGTTCTTGGGCACACCTGCTAGCTAGGAAGTGGACAACAAGGCCCTTTTTCTCGCTGCCATCATATTTGTATGGTGCGTGAGCAGTGAGCTCTATCGCAGAACCAACCAAAAGAACAGCTAATTGATTGAATGCTTAATGTTGGACTGTATAATTTACTTTCTCAGCTTATTTTTTTGTAAATATAATTTAAAATGGATCCTACAGGTAGAGTCCAAGAATGGCCAACTGGACAGACATTTTTTTAGTTTTACGAGAGAGACAGATACAGATGGAGCTTGCGGTAAATTGAAATCATTGAGGATAATGTTGCACGAAGAAAGACCTTTCATTGTTTTTAATGGATCTGGATCTGAATCTAATCTCATGATCACATATTTGCCTCCTCCACCTATGAATTTGAACTCTAGGGTTTTTTCTCCTGCTCTTTGATAATTTAAATATAACTAATCAGATTTTTCAAGGGATAAAATAATAATAATAATAAAAAATAAGGGTTAAAATTAGTATAAAAATCAAATTTAATCAAAATTTAAGGGATAGAATTAAAAAAAAACTTAAAATAAAATTTATAGCAATCAAAAGATTATTGACAAAATTTAATATAATTAACAAATAATAAGATATTTTTGAATTTATTACACCTCTATAAAAATGTATTTCCGCTTAAATAAATAAAAAATATTTTTCTAAAAGTCAAGTCAAGTTTTTTTTTTTTATCGGAAAGGATATTTTATTAACCAAATTTTTAAAAATTTAGAAACTGATTTTTAGAAAATTATTTTTCATAAACAGTGTCATCTAAAAAATTAAAAAAAAGAAAAATTTAAAAAAGGAACTAAAAAGTAAAAACTAGCACTCCAAATTAGAATACAAAATAAGGTAACTCCAAAAGGTCTTTTCCAATGCAGGTATTGAATATGAACAGTAACAGCACAGCCTGATACAAAGAATAGAAATCCAAACTAGATCACAGGATAAATTGACCAATAATCAAATTTCAAACATGATTAGGTCAGGCCCCATTGTGTAATGTGCAAGAAATGCTTTGCTTTGGATCAAAATCAATGATAGAGATTAACTTATGGTCAAAACCGTTCATAAATGTGCTTAGAATTTCACTCACCTCACCTCTCCAACCAACACCTCTCAAATCCAAGTTGGTATGTTTCCTTTTCCTTTTCACCTGCCCTTCTTTTTTTATTATTATACCATGACTTTTGCTTCTCTGCCCTTTGAAAACCAAGAATTATACTGATTTTCTTTTTTATACAACACCTGAAAATAGAAACCTAATATACCCAGAGGGATTGCTTCTTCTTCTTCTTCTTTCCTTCTTGATTTCGAAAAGGACAAGTGGCCTATTTTAGCTGGTAAAAAATCGAAAGTGTTTTATTTATCTGGAAATGCATTGTTCAAAAAACTTAAGAAAATTGCTTTAAAACTAACCCAGAATAGAAAAAAAACAGGGACTTCAGGGGGGTGTTTGAAAAGCAAGAAATATAATAGCTGTTGCTTTTTTTTTTCTTTCAGAAATATAGCAAGATATTATGTTTAAGTTGGTGTTTTGTTACCCGGGCATAATGTGGGTCTAAGGTTTGTTGGCGGCATATTTTTTAATAGAAAAGCAAGAAAAGGCAAAAGGGTAGTTGTTTCTCTGTCTCCAACGTTTAGGCAGAGAAAGAGAGAAAAGGTTAGAGAGTATCTCTGCAAGAGAGAGAAAAAAGAGCTTCTTTGACCCTCCCTCCCTCCCCTTATCTCTCGTTTGAAGACCCTTTTGTCTTCCTGTTCGCATTCTTCCATTTGGATCACATCAATTTATAATTAATTAGCTATTCAAGCTCACCTGGGTATTCTTCAGATTCTCCTTTCAAGTCTTAAAATCAACAGCATTTCAAGGTGGATTCTTTTTTCCTACTTTTGTAATCAATAATATCACTATTTTGAGCTATAAATTTGCTTGATTTTTGTAGTTTGTTGAATTCTTTTAGTATTAATTTTATGTCATGCAGATATTTTTGCTTTATCTTCTTGCCAGTTTTGGTTTATGCCATAATAGTTAGTCTTTCATGAATGCTTGCTGCATATATCTGCTTTTCTTTGTGTTTGAGCATAAATTTATTCTTAATTTTTTTTCTGGGTTTCTTTCCAAATCAAAGCTTTGTATAAAAGGCTCAAACTTTCACGGAGTTGTTTATCTTTCTTTAAAAAAATATTTACTTTTTTTTTTCTTGGAAGCAAATTAATGTTTATAAGTAAAAAATGTGATATTGTTAATTGTGGTTGTTGTGGAGGGAGATAAAAATGTTAACTGTTGTTTCTTTTGCTTAATTGGATATTCTTGAAATCTTTGCAGATCTTCATTTTTTTGGAGAAATTGAAAGTTGTGGAGAGAGGTCTTGATTCATGGGTAATTGCTGTGTAACCCCTACTGGGGCTTCTTCATCTGAGAAGAAAGTCAAAGGGAAAAAGAAGGAGAAGAAAAATCCATTCTTTGGTGATAATTATGCTGTAATCAATGAATCCGGAAATGTGGATAAGCTTGGGGTCTTGAAAGAACCTACTGGCAGGGATATCTTGGCGCATTATGATCTGGGTCGTGAGCTTGGCCGTGGTGAGTTTGGTGTTACGTATTTGTGTACTGATATAAACACTGGTGAGAAGTTTGCCTGTAAGTCTATATCCAAGAAGAAGCTAAGGACTGCTGTGGATATCGAGGACGTGAGGAGGGAGGTGGAGATAATGAAGCATTTGCCTGCTCATCCAAATATTGTGTCCTTAAAGGCTAGTTATGAGGATGATTCTGCTGTGCACATTGTGATGGAATTGTGTGAGGGAGGAGAGTTGTTTGATAGGATTGTGGCAAGGGGGCATTACACAGAAAGAGCAGCTGCTGCAGTTATGCGTACTATTGTGGAAGTTGTCCAGGTCTGTGTTCTGATTATTTATTGTTGTTGAAATGGTGTTCCTATGAAGTCTTGATGGATAAAGTATTGCTTTCAGTTTTCATTTAATATCTCATATAGTTTCAACTCGCACCGTGCTTTTTTTTTTTTTTTAAAATGAGGATAGTTTATTGTATTGTAATAGATTTTCAGCATGAGTTACCAGACTTAAGCTTGATGAAGACTAAGGATTTTCTTGTTAGTCTTTTGAAATTAAATGATGATGATGTTAGATCCCCTTGTTAGTTGGATGTTTGGTGTCTACTGTTGTTAAATTTTACCCCTCTTCTTGTTAGGCTTTAAATGCCCTTATGCTGATAATGGCTCAGCTAGGAAACCAGTTGATCGCATTATTATTTTACTGCAAAAGTTTTCCTAAGCAGCCAGTGTCTTTTCCATTTTTTATATGCATTTCAATCTTTTTTTCTCCTTTTCCATTTTCTATAACTTGATCATTTTTTCCCTGCAACTTTTAAATGTATATGAATGCAGGATCGTTTACAATTGAGACTTTTCTATTTCTGCGTTGTACTTAGGATCATACAATTTTCGAGAAAGCATCATATCATTTAATAATTGATTTAATTACTTCAAATGATTATGATAATCTTTGCATTGTTAGCTGATAATGCTTCATGTTAGGGGCTTTTTTGTCTTTTGAAATAATTGAAATTTCTTTTGCACACACTTTGCTTTGTAGATGTGCCATAAGCATGGAGTCATCCATCGAGATCTCAAACCGGAGAACTTCCTATTTGCGAATAAGAAGGAAACCTCTGCACTGAAGACAATTGATTTTGGATTGTCAGTCTTCTTTAAACCTGGTATTGCATAGTATCTGAGCCAGTGCCTCCCTCAGCCTATTTTATGGCATTTTCTTATTGTTTCTTGAAATTAATCTCCAGCCACGATATATTCTTACATATGCTATTATGTCTGAAGATTCTTTTCTTCTCTACAGGCGAGAGATTTAATGAGATAGTTGGAAGTCCTTATTACATGGCTCCAGAGGTTTTAAAGCGCAATTATGGCCCTGAAGTTGATGTCTGGAGTGCTGGAGTCATTCTTTATATTTTACTTTGCGGTGTCCCTCCTTTCTGGGCAGGTTGTTTTCCAAATTTGATTGTCTAAATAGCTTGCTTTGTTTTGTTCAATGAGCATCACTGGAGGCTTTTTTGTAGTTTAGTTTAAGTTGGAAGAAAAGAGTATAGAAGACAGCTAGCTACCCCATGGAACTGATGTGAATTCTCACCCTTCTTCTGTTGTGATCCTCATGGGGATGAAAGTTATCAGCATGCAGTTTTTGCTCCTTATTTTAAAAACCTCTTTCTCCTAAAATTTATTTTCATGGTTACACAGAAACTGAGCAAGGGGTAGCGCAGGCAATTATTCGCTCCGTCATTGATTTCAAGAGGGACCCTTGGCCTAGAGTTTCTGATAACGCGAAGGGTCTTGTGATGAAAATGCTTAATCCTGATCCTAAGCTAAGGCTTACAGCTCAGCAAGTGCTTGGTAGTTTATTCTTCTATTAGTCCAATGTCTGCTATAGAGTGCATGCTTATTTGTTAACATGCAAAATTATCCCGACTCTTTGTTTCAGAGCATCCTTGGATACAAAATGCAAAGAAGGCTCCAAATGTCCCACTCGGTGAGACTGTGAAAGCAAGGCTCAAACAGTTTTCTGTGATGAATAAGCTCAAGAAAAGAGCTCTGAGGGTAATGATTCTTAATTTGTTCACTCAACAACTATTTATAGCTTTGATTATTATGGAACCTTTTTTCCATGGAAACTCATATCATTCACTAAATTATTTTGGCCATGTGGTGCTCATCTATACCCTCCCTCCCTCCCTAACAATCCTGCACACTCTCTGTGAAATAAAAAAGAGTGATTTTTTGAGTTGTCCATCTGTAGGTGATAGCTGAACACTTGTCAGTGGAGGAAGTAGCTGGCATAAAGGATGCCTTTGATTCGATGGACACTGGAAAAAAAGGCAGCATTAACCTTGAGGAGCTTAGGGTTGGGTTGCAAAAGCTCGGTCAACATATTGCTGATGCAGATCTTCAGATCCTTATGGAAGCTGTAAGCTTAATTGTTTTACTGGCTGAAAAAATTCCCACAGAGAGAGAAAAGGATAGTCTGTTATACCATTAAAATTTCATAATGAATTTTATTCAAAATTTGTCCCCTTGAATTTTCTGAGTTTTACAGGCTGATATTGATGGTGATGGAGCTCTGAATTATGGAGAGTTCGTAGCGATTTCAGTTCACATTAAAAAAATGGGCAATGACGAGCACCTGCACAAGGCTTTCGCATTTTTTGATCGGAACCAGAGTGGTTACATTGAGATTGAAGAGTTGCGAGAATCTTTGAATGATGACATTGACACAAGCAGTGAGGATGTTATCAATGCTATTATGCATGATGTTGACACTGACAAGGTAAGAGTTATTCAAGGTTTAATTGTATATAGATATAATTAATTGCAAAATTGAAACCTTCAGTTTGAAGAATGCTTCTTGTTATTTTGCTCGTCTTATTCTGTTGCCTAGAAATGCCATGGGTAAATTACGATGCATTTTTCACCAATGTAGTGGTGTGCTGAAAGTTGTCAATGTTAGTAGCAACTAGTTTTATTGTCAATTCACAGCATGTGTCTTTTCTTGCTCAAATTATGATTCCCTTTACAAGCTTGGGCTGATTGCCTTTGCTCGATGTAAACATGTGCATGCCACACACATCTTGATGGGAGTCTCTTCCTTCAGCTTTACTCCATACGATGTGAATGCTTTTCCCTTTCTGCTATGGATGACAGAATGTGAATGACAGAAGCGATTACATCACTATTGTTTGTCTCTTTATATCACTATTGTGAATGATACTCCGAACCTTTTGAGTTTTGTGGCATCTATTATCATTCTATATTGTTGCTAAATTGGAAGCATAACCTTATTTCTATCCCATCCTGCAGGATGGGCGCATAAGTTATGAGGAGTTTGCTACGATGATGAAGGCTGGTACAGACTGGAGAAAAGCCTCCAGGCAATATTCACGGGAAAGATTTAACAGTCTGAGCATAACATTAAGGCGGGATGGATCATTGCAGGTAGCCAGTTAAGGGTAGGCGAATCAATATTCAGTTACCAGAGAAGAAAAAACCAGCAGTTGCTGTTTGGTCTATGGAGTTGTTCTTAATTTTTTCCTTCTTTCTTTTTTCATAGGACCTTTTGGATAGGTAGGATTGGAGTCATGGTCTTACTGTCCTTAATATGATCAGAATTTGTTTCTCATGGGATAGTTGCAGGAGAAGAGATACACTAATGGTAGAGAAAAGTTGGCAAGGATGCACCACAACATGTTTTTGTAAATATGTCATCATCAATTAGGCTTACAGGTCCTTTTTCATTGGAGACATCTGTCTAAATTACAGTTCATTTGCTCACGTCCTGTTAATGACAGAAACGAGCACTTTCAATTACTACGTGGATAGTTTCACACCTTTTTTTTTTTAATATCTTATTTGGATTAAGAAAGTTGAGGTTTGGATTTTGTTTATTTTGCCTTAACAAGTCTTAATGGCAGTATCAAGAGATCCTATTGAGTTATGAAATATGCGTACATCCAAGGCATATATCTATCTTCAGCAGGATTTGGAAGATAGGATGTTGCATTCTTTGCAATGTGATTGCCTAAACTTCGCCTCAAATATGAACTGCCCAGTTAAATGAATGACTGCTCTCTCGCCAGATTAACCTCTTGCTCGCTCGGTCCCTACGATTTTCACTCACTGTTGTTTTTTAATCACTTCTAAACTTTCAAACATGGAGAAAAACCAAGAGTAGGATATCCTGTGTTTTTATGTACTTTGGTGATCGGATCCCTTTGAATACAGGAAGAAGATTCTTCAAAACCCCAACTTGTTGAACCCCATCTCTCCTACCAAATAAACCTCATGGCTTGTGATTTTCGAATTTCCAGTAAGGTTTCATCTTCTGCCTTGGTATTGAAGCTCCTTTCTTGCAAGCAAAATTCAAGACAGATAGAAGAACCAGGAATGGCCCAGAATTATGAGCTTGAAATTTGCCGATTATTATACACGCCTGTCAGCTTTGCTCTACGCTTTGTTTTTCTTTATGCCCTTTTCTTTTTGGTTTTAATGGTGCTTTAGCAAGACTATCTACACCTGAAATGTATCTGCTAGAGATCTCTTTTTAGCATGCTGTTCTTGAACTCAAATCCGAAATAATAACTTACCACTTGAGCCTCAGACTTCAATGTTAAACATTTGGGGGGTGGAGAGGGAATTGGAAAAGAAGCACGTTTGGATTTGCTGTCTTTCCAAACAATGATCTACACATATTTTTCTTATGCATAGTCACTAAATATCATAAACCAAGACAAATGTGCAATTCACCATTGTTGCTAAGAACTAAATATTCGCTGATAAGTAGCATCAGAAAAGAAAAATCGTTTCTCCCACCGTGTAGAAAACACCCCGATCAATATCTGGAATATTATAGCAGAACGGAAAAGGAAAGAAGGGAGCTTCAGCCTCTCAAAGCTTGCCATAGACTGAAGACTTGAATCCTTACCAAATCAATGGTCAGGACCTCTTGTTCTGATCCAGCTGCTTTAGGAAAAAAAACATCATATAGCAGCAGAAGTTCCTCAAATGCCTATTATATATCATTCATTGATTGAGATAAGCAGGCAAGCAACAGTCAACAACAACTTATTCTTGTATGTAATGCAGAAAACGATCTAATCACAATCGTAAGGAATTTGTGTAGAGTATGTAACTGTTCTGTTAATTAATCATTCATGTTTACTTGATCATATTTCAAGGCCGATCAATTTGATTTTTTGTTGTTTTCTGTAACTTCAACCGCTGGTGTCCTCAATTTTGTTTTACCAAGTCTTTTCCTGGAATAATCCTCATCACACAGCCTTCGTCATTATTTGTTGGCCTAAGGAGAACAAGTCCGGGAGAATGGAAGGTGATGGATCGAGATTTCTCATTATTTTCCAAAACAATTTTTTTTGTTGGCCCAAACCGAATTTAATGGGTTAAAAAAGTCACGGGCCTGGGCAGCATACTTGGGCCCAGTTGCCCGGATCAAATGTTATGGGCCCATTCAACATGTTGGGCCCATAAGGTGCCAAGCCAGTGTACCTAGGCCTGCTTGGCCGCCTTTTGGGCTCAACCACATAACTCGAGCACAACCCCCCGATCCTGATTTTTCATGTCGTTGTGCGGGCCCCTCAAGATTTTTTTCATTGACCCAAGCCATTCTTTGATCAAATCTTACTTCTCCTACACCTATAAGTGTGCAAAAGTCTTCTATGACCTACTACATTTCTATCTCATTAATACATGTGTAAGAGATTTTTTTTCTCATTAATAGTTGTGTCAAAAATATTTATCTCACATTAATACATATATAAGAGATATTTATCTCTTATTAATATTACAAGGGTAGAATTACTTTCCAGCCCTCTCTCTCAAGTAAAAGAACAAGGTTTATAGGTATAAATACCTCTTAAACCATCTAGATAAGAAATTTATAATTTTTATTCTTAAACACACATATCATCTCCTCACTTAATATTCATTTCATACCAAAATAAAAATAAACAACATTGTTCTTATAATTTAATGTTTTTTAGCATATTTATTATTTTTTCTCTACAACAATACTAACTTAAGCATTCGAGGGTTTCTAAATCCACACAAATAGGATTTTTCATAGGTATCAAGAGACTTTCATCAAGATATATCTTTCTTTTACTGTGAATAATGAATTTAATTGAATAAACACTTAATTAACCCATAATTCAACCACCAAAGAACCATATTCCAAAGAATCTTAGGTTTTAAAATGTCATCAATTGGCTTTGTCTATGAGAAAAATAAACAAAAAGCTATCAATTTCTTTTTAGAACTTGTTTTTAATATTTCCAAGTCATTTTATAGCAGACAACAAGACACACCTGGACTAAGACACGTGACGGATCTACTTGTTATCACGAGCACGTTTATCTAGTTGAACTTCTAACAACTCATTAATCAAATGCAAATCTTAACTCAAGTGGTGCTAGCAACCCAGGGGCAAAATCAAGTCTTGATACCCCAACAAGTATTGGCACACTCGGTGACATTAGATGCATCAATACCACCGTCACCAGTCGTTCCCAACACCTGTAGATAGTTACACTACTTCAAGGGCAAAACTACATTCAAGAAAATGTTTAGCCTCAACGTTCATCAAGCCCTACAAGAGGTTGCTTGTGTCATCATGATACCCATGCACATAATGTGTATTCAATGAGTGATTCTTCTCATTATTGTGGGATAGATGATAGTTACCAATCCTGTCATTCTGCTCAAGATTACTCGTAGACAAAGGATTTAGAGATGGTTAGTCTTTGAGTGCATCCTGAAAAATGCTTATAGTCCCCGCCAAGTACGGGGCTTTTCCTTGTCCAAGCGAGTTTTAAATACCCGGATTCCTTGGGATTACATCTTTACAAAAATAAGCATAGACAATTATAATGGCCTTGCCGACCTAAGGGAACATGTGCAAAATATATGAAATAGCTTGGAGGTGGTCATCTAGGACAACAATATAATTTGCAAGATCATTCATATAACTTTTCGTGGATCCACGCGTGTCTGATATAATAATTTGTAGACAAGCTCTATTGGAGGTTTTAATGATTTATATGCCAAACTAATATGGTGTTCTAGTATAAATATACTCATTAAGTGAAGCTTTATGAAGCTCTTTAGGATTGCCTAGCGAGATAATGAGTTTACACGACATATTCAAAGAGATTCAATGAGGAGATGCTCAAGGTGAAAGAGTTATTTGAGCCCGTGACCTTAATAAGTGAGGTAAGAAAATATGCTTTATGACGAAAGCTTTATGCCGTGCTAGACAAAAGCTTGTTTTAGATGAAGCAAGTCATGAAGAATTATATACGGGTGGAAGAGACAAGTGTGTTGTGGCATAGACCCCCCTATTTTTATAATAAGAAGAGTCATCTGGAAGGATCTTCCAAGTGGAATCGTTCCCTTAGCAGGAACCCAAGCTTAAGAAATAATAAGAAAGGACTAGCTCATGAATGTTCGGTATATCTTAGGAGGCTTTCCACTCCTCCATACATCACCATTAATAAGGGAAGATAATAATCGGACAGACCTTTTATCCAAACTTGCAAGCTTCGATTTAGAAGAGCTCCCCTATAGACATGTGGACTGAAACTTTAGAGAAGCCAAGTATAGGGGAAGAGAAACTAGTGACTGCACTAATTGCTAGCGGTAAGGATTGATTAACACCTATAAGACATTACCTACTCACCGAGAAGATACCTTTTGATAATGATATCCTATACCAAAGGTCCATCTCGACTCCACTCATTAAATGTCTATCCCCGAAGAAAGCATATATGTTTTAAAAGAGATAAATAAAAGGATATATAACCTTCATATGGGTTACAAAGCTCTCGCCACCCGAGCAGGTTTCTACTTACCAACTATGCTTTGTGATGCCATAAACTTGACTAGAAGATGTGAAAAATACCAAAGATTTACCTCAGTCTCTCGCTAGCCTTTTGCAGAGATGACAATTATAGTCTTCTCTTGGCCTTTCTCCTAATAAGGGATACGTATATTTTAGGTTTTTTCCTAAGATCATAGGTTACAAACAATTTTTCCTGGTACTTGTTGACTACTTCATCAAATGAATAGAGGTTAAGGCATTGGTGGACATAATTGCCAATAAAGTGATCCTTTTCATTTGGAAAAATATTATATGTCAATTTGGACTTTCCAAAGCCTTGATAACCAATAATAGGATGCAATTGACAACCATGAAATGAAATAGCAATGTTAGAGACTCCATATTGTTCAAAAGTTTTATTTCATGTCACATCCCTAAATCAATGGTCAAGCTAAGCTCACCAACAAAGTTTAACTCAATGGGCTAAAAAATAAAATGAAAAAAGCCAAGTCAAAGTGGGAAAAAACATAACAAGATTTTATGGGCCTATAAAATGACTAAAAAAACATCCATTAGAAAAACTCCATTCTTCATCACATATGCCACTAAGGCCATAATACCAGCTGAAAGTGGGTTTCCATGTCCAAAAGTCACTCATTATCCTTAAAAAAAAATGAGCAAGGACTTGGAACCAACCTAAACCTACTAGAAAAATCCTGATGACTGTGGTAGTAAAGAGCAAAACCTATCGACATAAAACTACTCGGCACCACAGCGCCAAGGTTAAAAACATAAGGTTTAAATTTAAAGACTTGATACTCAAAAATTTGGAAATGACAAGCAATATGGAGAGTTAGGGTAAACTAACCCAAAAATAGAATGACCTTTTTAGAGTGATCATGGTAGTAAAAACAAACACCTACCACCTCTACGATATGAAAAGGAAGAATCTCCTTCACATTTGGCATTCACATCATTTTAAAACATATCATAGTGGATATATATGTAATTTTTTTCATAAATAAAATATATCATTATCATTATTATTCAACCCTCAAGTGGGGCTTTTGGGCCTCATGCTATAGTTAGGGAGGCTACGAGCCTCTCACATGTCAGTACGATCTAGGATTTGCACAACTCTCTAGTGGGGCTTCCAGGTCTAATGTTATTGCCAGGGAGGCCACGAGCCTCTCACTCGCTAGTGCAATCTAGAATCGACACAACTCTTAAGTGGGGCTTTCAGGTCTCACGCTATCACTAGGGAGGCCACATGCCTCCCATTTGATAGTACAACCTTAAATAAATAAAACTCTCTAAGGGACTCCCGCGCTTCACGTTATTGCCAGACTACTTTAAGTATTAACTGCAACCAAGAGTCTCCTCTAGGTTTCAGTTAAGAGGATAATAAATTTAACTATAACTTTTCTCTAACATGACTTATCACTTCACATGCCCAAGTTCTATACGTGCACGACACCTCTTGGGTTGAGATTGTTTACTAGCCACCCTTGATTTTTTATGCATGACCTAAGTCTAGTCTTGAGCATTAAAGTTGTTCTAAATATAAGTTCCACCAAGATTTGGTAGTTATATTGTTTTAAATAAAAAGGGTTGTTTGATGGAGGACATTGACTCCCTACCTTGAAAGGCTTTATACCTTAGGTATATATGGGGCTTTGGACCCTTATAAATCTAAATCATAAAAAACAAGTATGAAGAAAGATTAAACATACTTAGCGAGATAAAGTCAGATGACATATATTAATACATTCATAAAATCAATGTATTTGATACAAACCAAACAATAGAAATGAAAGTACTTAATATAAACAGAAAACCCCATAAGACTAGGGATAATTCCTAAGAAGACTATCATTCCCCACTAGAGACTACTACTCCTCACTAAGTCTAAGTCTACCATCAATCCCCAAGCTCATATGCCAAGTACTCATCACAAGCAACAATAACTGCTCGACCCAGGTAAATATTGGCAAAATAAAAAATAAGGTAAGGGTCAAATACAACTAAGAAGTCCACTGTTATCCCCGTTGACAGATGATAAAAATGGATGTTGGATATAACCATAAATACCTTATTTGCAATGTACATATCTAAAGCTTGAGATCCTTTAAATATTTTAAAGAACTTATTATATGAGTTCGGTGCCTTTAACCAAGCATACTCCTCTCGAGAGGCCCTCTTTGCTGACACTCGTTTTATCTTTAAAGCTATCATTTTTGCTTTTGAAGCCTTATATGATTGTATAAGGGAGGATGAATCATCCTCTACCAAACAAACCTTTTCTAGGATGGGACTTAGCTTGGATGCTTGGTGATCTCTATCCTCTGCCTATCCTATAGGCTTCTTGGGTATCGCGAATATAGATATCATAAGCCTCCTTAATCTCTCTTAACTAAGCCTTCAACTATGTCTTTTCCTCTCTAAGGTCTTAAGTCTTTTTTTAGTTTTCCTTTAACTGAGCCAAAATCATCCTTATTTGGTTCTTTTTGGCAATCCAGCGCCTTTAAGAACAAACATTCATAAGAAAACCCTAAAACAAAACAAAGAGATGTTAGTAAAAAAAACAATGACAAATCTAAGTGTGTCTACTAAGAAAATTATCACATAAAAAAGAAGGTGTTTAGTAAGACCAAAATGACGAGCAAAACTTTGATCATATAGTTGATCGACATTTGAGAAGGTGATCCAAGAGTTTTTCTATTATGTCTACAGTCACCAAGCCATCAACCCCCAAGATGATATCATTCGCTCTAATAAAATACCGCAAGACATTCCTTTCTTTCTCATACAAGGGTAATGAAAGAGGATCTACAAAACCAATCCTTGGCCTAACATAAAAAGAGCTTGCCTTAAGATCATACAATCTAACCTGGGGTGTGAAGCTCTTGGTGGGAGCCCTAATGATAGTGGTCACTGGCTAAGTATAGTCGTAGGTGGAGACACGATTATAAAAATAGGTGTTATATCCCCAATAACATCATGAGGCCCTTGTTTTGAGGGCACTCTTCTCTTTTAGCTCTCATGGTAGCTTCAATTAAAATATCAGGGGGAATGTTTTCTCTTTTCCCTCTAAAGACTGAGGATTGACTTCTTTCATTGGTGGTAGGCTCAGACATAAGCTCATCAGTAGAATTATTGTCCATCTCTTGATAAACCTCTTTTATCTCTGCAATCTATGAGTTAAATACCTCCTTAACCTCTACACTTTTCTCTCTAGCCTTAACCTCCTCTCCCCCAATCTCTTCCTTGAAAGATAGATCTTCCTCAAAACAAAGTTAAAACACGATAAATATATTGAATTACACACCAAGTATGAAATCTTACAAACCCTTCCTACTCTTTAGGTATTACCCCCTTACTATTTAGATTCATGTTATAGTGAAAGGAAGATCTCACCATTGGATTCATGTTGTAGTGAAAGAAAGATCTCTCCATGTTCATGTACACATCCTTGTCAAAGCTACTTAGACTTGGTCTTATATTAACATCTGCCTAAGAAATTTTTCAGAAAGAGGGACAACCCTATACCTCTAATCTCTACCATAGGGAACCTTTCTAGTATGCCTTATTATTAGCCATCTCCCATGCCACCCTTCACATGAGTGGTCTTACCCTTTAGTATGTTTTTCATAGAGCTTTTAGGTCAACTAGAGAAGGTGAAGAGCCAACAAACATCATGGTCACCTTGAGGGCAACCATTTAGGGTGTAATAGTTCCTAAATATTTTTTCGGATGGCTCTAACCCTATCATTACAAAATACTCCTCAAAGGCCTTCAGTAAAACCCATCCATTAGGATGTAGCTGGTTAATACTAATGTTGTAATGGAATAATAGATCCCTCATGAACCCTTATTGAGGGAAGATATATCTTAGATCAAACATGAAGTAGGGTGCAGTGATCTCATATAGACCGTGACGGGAACTCCTAGTTTGTTTGCCAATCCTTTCCGACTCGTGGGGGATTATGGCCAAATTCCCCCCTCTATTTGTCGTTAGCCTTGACTATTTGTTCAGTGGTCAAGTTACTTTCTTTTGTGTCCTCAGAAGCCCTAAGTAATATACAGTTTCCCAATAAACAGACGCCAACTCCCTAGTCCTTGGCATGTTTTTAATCATTCCCAACTCCCTATTAGAACCCCTAGTTTCTAGAGGTCCTAGTCTAAATATAGAATCATAACTAGAGGCTACCTATTTCCCTATCTTTGGATCTATTTCTATGAAAAATGTTAAGTATAAGTAGGTTACCTCAAAATGAATCCCTTTAAACTCCATTCCACGTCAAGTTACCATGCTTAACACAAAGGCCAAACACTCTACGCGATTACTCTCCATCAAGAACACACTTCACACGTCTAAACACCTTAGCAAAATAGCTTAAAGAGAAGTTGTAAAAAGTGGAATCTCATGTCAAACATGAAGTAGGGTGCAATGATCTCATATAGACCTTGATGAGAACTCATAGTTTGTTTGCCAATCCTCTCTGACTCGTGGGGGATTATGGCCAGATACCCCTCTCTCTGTTTGTTGTTAGCCCTGTCTATTTGTTCAGTAGTCAAGTTACTTTCTTTTATGTCCTCGGAAGCCCTAAATAATGTAAAGTTCCCTAATGGATAGACACCAACTCCCTAGTCCCTGGCATGTTTTTAATCATTCCCAATCCCTTATTAGAACCCTTAGTTTATGGTGGTCCTAGTCTAAATATAAGATCACAACTAGAGGCTACCTGTTTCCCTTTCTTTGGATCTATTTTTATGAAAAATGTTACGTATAAGTAGGTTACCTCAAGATGAACCCCTTTAAACTTCATTCCACGCTATGTTACCGTACTTCACACAAAGGCTACACATGTCACGACCCGAATCCTGGGTTCATGATCGGCAATATAGGAGCGGTGTCGAAAGGACACCCCACCTATGCTAAGCCTCAGAACAGACATATCAAAAGAACAAGTTATTCAAAAATACGCAGCATTTTATAATCTTCAGAAATATTATAGTATTCAAAACTGATGAAATCAAAAGATAATTCAAAACTTCTCATCAGTAATTAAAACAAAAACAATATTCATAATACTTAATACATTGTCAAAATCCAAACTTAATTAAAACAATGTAATAGTGGAACGTCTAAGACATCGAATCAAAACTAAAAGGAAAGCGTCGCAAAACAAGCAAGGTATACCGACCAAAACTAAAGGAGCAGGAACACTCAACAAAGTTCACCTGCTATCAGAAACTAAGAACCTAATATAATATTAAAAATGAAGGGTGAGTTCAACCAACTCAGTGATGGAATAACATTTAATATACATTTTAGATATTTTAGATATTAATAGTTTTCAAGTCGATTTATCTTAATATACATATACATATACATACTAAACATATTATCATAAAGTAGTGGAATACATGTCAGAGATCAGATGACACCCGAAGGTGACTACTGTGGGATGATCAGTCGTCACAGGTTGATGCCTCTTTCACCAGCTATGTATATAGAATACTATGTGCACATAGACTAACTACTCTCTGTTAGCATGGAGTTTCTGACAAGTCCTATATCGAGGTATAATAGATATCCACAAAATCATCAAAGAAATGTATATCATATCAAATAGAATTTAGTTCGACAGATTGCGAGTGCAAATTCAAGAATAAATGAGTACTCGGGAAATAAAGCAATATATATAAATATTCAAGAAATTAACTAGTTTTACTCATCGTATAATCAACATACATATTTATTTATATTATATGCATATTAAAGATTTTCCCACTCACCCGGAAAAATATAGATTAAAAAGAATATAAGATGAAAGATCCGAAAAACCTATTGAGAATCGTTAGGAGAACCTACAAAAAATATATGAAATATACTAAAAAAAACACAAATAAAAGATTCCAATGCATGAAAGAAAACCAGGTTTAGTCTTCTAGGTTTAGGGATTAAAACGATAATTTTTCAAAACAGGGACCAAAACATAATTTTACCAAAACTGGACCAAGCTGTAAATACATAATCATACTGAAATTTCACCCATAAACCATCCACAATTCTGTCCAGAACAAACAAGGGACCAAATTGTAATTTTTTAAAAGTTCAGGGACTAAAATGTAAATCCCTAAAATTAAGGGACCAAACTGAAAATATTCCAAATCAATCATCAAACTGAGATTCATCATCCTTAACCTCATAATAACACAGTCCAGAATCTCAAAAAACATATCAAGGGTCAAATTATATTTTTTCAAAGTTTAGGGACTAAACTGTAATTTTCATAAATCAATGACCACAATAAAATTTTGTCATCTTCAACCTCAAGACCATTCTGTCCAGATTTTCCAGCAAGGTTGAAATGGATTTCTTAACCCATAAAAAAAATCAATTTAAACAAATCAACTCATAAATCCTTATTTTTAACAACATACTCAAAATCAATCACTTAACATTAAACCCTTAATAATCATGAATTAATCTTAACAAAATAAACTTCAAATCCTTATAAAACCTATTATCTTCTTTAATATTTCCATAAACAAACCATAATCGAAAGTAATATGAGAGAGAGAATCACTTACTTGCTACTTCAACCTTTCTTGAATCCGAAAAACTCAAGATCATAAACTGAAATTCTTGGTTTGATGGGGAGAGGGTTATGATGGCCATAAGAATTAGAAAAGAGAAAAGTAATCCCCTTGCAACTTTTTCTTATATACCTAGGTTAACTTAGGTTGAGTTTGGACTGACTTAGGGTTGAGTTTGGGCTGATTTTGGGTCTTACACTTTACACGATTACTCTCCACCAAGAACACACTTCACACGTCATAACACCTTAGCAAAATAAGTTAAAGAGAAGTTTTAGAAAGTGGAGCTTCAAATGTGAAATGAAATGGAATGAAGGGAAGTTCTTATATAGTGGGAGGTCTTCATGATCCTTGGTCGGATTGGTGACATATGTCATGACCTTTTGCAAATCCTTAAGGATGAAATTAAAGTGTTTCTCTAGGTGTTTTTCCAACTGGAATGAGCATTCTTTCACTTATGATGGTACTTTACAAGTAAATACTCTAGCGAAGTACCTCAAGATATTCCTTATTTTTCTCAAACGGAGAAAAATAAAGGACTCCATTGAAGAAAACATGTATATTTCTTAAGTCTAAAACAATACCACAAAGAATTGAGAGGCTATTTATGGATCAAAATTTCTCAATATTTCCCAAAAAAATATTTGTTGGCTTACACCAAATTTAATGGGCCCAACCACCCATGGGGTCGGGGCTTCTCTCGAGCCTAGCGCCCAAGCATGGGTGTTGTGGGCCTAGACGACACGTTTGGGCCTATAAGTTACCAAACCAACGCACCCAGGCCCATTTAGGTCCCTCTCGGGTTCAATCGCATGACCCGGGCCCAACCCCCCGAACCTAATTTTTATGACCTTGCGCAGGCTTTTCAAGATTTGTAAAAATCTCTACTACACCTTTAAGTGTGCAAAAATCTCTCATGACTTACCACATTTCCATCTTATTAATACTAGTGTAAGAGATATTTGTTACTTATCAATATTTATGTCAACGATATTTATCTCAAATTAATACATGTGTAAGATATATTTATTCCTCATTAATATTTGTTAGATATATTTATTCCACATTAATACATTTGTAAGAAATATTTATCCATCATTAACAATTCTATGTCCATGGTCGTAAGGTTAGCGGATTAACCTGGATTGACTCATATTTTTTTAATTAAATATTTTTTTTCAATTTTACTATTGAGTATTTGGTTATTCGATAATTGACCTTATAGTTTTTTTTAACATGCTCTCGACGGCACGATCAGGTCATAGATTTGACAAGCTAACTCGAACATGCTTGATTCAAGGGTTTTTTTTTTAATCTTTTTTACTTCATCAATTTTTTTATCACTTTTTTTTGTAGTCGTAATTTTTTATTCTTATTATCTAAGTTAACCAAAAGTATTAAATACAAAATCTTGATTTCTTTTTTTACTTTTTTAAAAAACATTGCATCATGTTAAGAAAAAAATTGAGAGGGCAGCGGCCGGCCCCAATCCATTAATACTACTACTTGCTGCCCTGCAAGGAAGATCAAAATTTGAGTTTGCCATTCTTGGCGAAAACAAAAATTCAATTTGCTTTGCTCGGCTCCGTTTATCATTATTCTCCGTGACTTTATTTATTTATTATAGTATTTACACAGCAGTCAGTCCCTAATTTGACCACCTTTTTATTATTATTATTATTATTCATTTTATTCTTAGCATCACCAATGTAATCCCGTCCACGTTCATCAACCATGGAATCCAACTTTGGTTTTGCTTCGCATTTCTGTCCTTTCTACTCCCCCACGCGCCTCGAACCACGCTTCTCTCTCCCAGTCCATCCACAATCCACATAGCAAATTCCGTCATGTTATGTGAGAGCGTGGACAAGCGCGTGGGAATACAGGAGAGTCACCAGTTATAAGATACCCATGTCAGGCACGTGACGGCGCATAATAGCAAAGACCACCAACCTGATAGAATAAAAAATAAAAAATACAGCCACTCACGGTTTTAAAGCTTTCGCTTATATTACTATCTTCTCCATTCACCAGTCTCCACATAATATCAGCCTCTCTGCTTCTCTACTACTCTTTTGGTTCTCGTTATCTCGGGTTTTGTTTCTTTGTTGGAGAGAGAGAGAGAGAGACGGATGGCGGCGGCTGCTTCGCTTGGTGCAGCTAATACTGCAGTGTTGAAGGAGGTGAAGATTGAGATAGGGAGTTTTGATGGACTGAGGAGTTGGAATCCAGTTGGTTTG
>Ga0307515_10005193_pt1 | contig 26464 bp, 30 predicted proteins | sample 17_EM_MG_FD_194513 | JGI IMG/M metagenome (GOLD analysis project Ga0307515, IMG submission 194513) | Populus trichocarpa ectomycorrhiza microbial communities from riparian zone in the Pacific Northwest, United States - 17_EM | ecosystem: Host-associated > Plants > Roots > Unclassified | place... | reverse complement strand
CACCACGGGAAACGAAGAAAGAAGGGTCGTGCGGCAACAGGTGGTTTTGCTATGTTGGCGACCTTGAATTTGAGGCGGGTCGCGGGTTTTAGCCCAGTGTACTTGTGACAGGGAACTTAGCCCGCACTTCCTGCGGGCCATTAAGTTCACTTCTACTGATGTATACTAACCTGTACGAAACTGCCCCGCCGCTGCCCAACCCAACCTGATTACTCCCACTGTCAGCCCGTTCGTATCCCGAGCAGTGAACATCTCTGCACTGAATTCCTGACAATCTCTCAACTGCTCTTGATCGAACTACGTGAAAATAGTTGCCACATTTGGTCGATCGATCGACCAGTGCCTTCCCGTAAGAGACGGGCATGTCTAGACACCCATATTAAAAGGAGAGCGAAATTGTTTCCACAGGCCCTTGTCAGTATTTGGATTTCCCCATAATTAACTTGTATACTGTCTAGAAGGCTAAAGTATACTGAACCCGACCACATCTGACTCGTGTCTGGAGATGCTCTGACCTTCATCGCCATAGGACGCTGTGCGCTTGACAAAACATGAAGGCGACCTAGAACATGGACACCGTCCCAGATTCCAGATCCGGCGAGTAATCCTGTAGTCAATATTTCGCGTGAGTTTCCGCTATGGCAGAGCTGAAGAGATTGTTACGCTCTCTTGACAACCTGAAGAGGAGGAATGATGTCCAAAGCAACTTGCTCTTTGATTTAGATCCTGCGTGTGGGTCCCATGTACCACCAGCAGCCTTTCCGGCCAAGTCGTCAAATGCGGGGCCATCATTCTCATCTCAAGCGTTGCCAGGAGGACTGGAATTTAGCGATGTCCAGTCGAAGGACCGGAACCTTGAAATGTGTGAACCATCATGCCAATTGTGCAGTGTCTCGGGGTAGGACACGTTACGATGGGATGGAGGTTGGGTGGGACAGGTTTTGGTGAACAGGAAGCCTTCATCAGATTTTGTGTGGCTAATTCCTAGAGTATACACAGCCGCTTCGCTCGAACATCTCTGTTCCCAATTGTCTGGGTGGGTGTTGGAGGTCCATACATGGCTCATTGCGACGGACCGTTCTGTCGTACCATCCTGTTATTGACAATGTGGTGAGAGTTGCCCTACTTGACAGCTAAAGGGGAATTGAGGGTTCCCGTCGTTCGTTTCAACGCTCATGTAGACGTCAAAGGGTGGATTCACTTGGCGTTGCGGAATCCCACCGGCCGTCTGTATGCTTAATAAGCTGTACGTGTGTTGAAGGGCCAACAAACTGCACACTGGGCTCGAGCCTGCTGCGGCGCATTTTCTCGACGAGCAAAGAGAACGACCCAGGAATGGGAGAGTTTGAGACTGTCCGTGGCTGTGGTAGCAAAGGACCGGAATTTGCAGGACTCGGGCTGCGGGCTACGTATCGGAGGTTTGAGCGCTGGAGGTTGAGCGCGTAATGCTTCTAGAAAGGCGTCTATAGCTCGATTTGTGCCTCTGGGTCAATTCCTGAACATACCTCCGCGACGACTCATTGTAATTTCAGACCGGGGACGGGGGATACAAGTCCGTTCCAATCGGGCAGGGTCTCTTGTGCCACGTCAGAAATCCCACGTCAGACAGCCCTGGGAATCACAAATGACTCCTTTCTACGTGGGGGAAGTTGATAAGCAAGGCACCGTTCGCCGATCGCACTCGTAATCACGGCAACAGCTTTCACCATCCATCATTTGACGTGCACGCTTGTTGTAGTTCCTTGCTCCCCAAACCATGCCCGGAACTAGGAAGGGTAACGCCAAGGTGCTTCCTGCCGCCTGTATGTTTGGCTCTGTGATGACGCAACCTCTCTTGACCCATACTCCTAGGTGCAGAATGCAAGCGCTTAAAGCTCAAGGTGAGTCCTCATAAGAGTCCTTTCGCTGTTTGGAATGTTCATTTGGCCGTGCAGTGCAGTAAAACGGTGTAAGCCCGGTTTCGAAGTCCAGGCCCAACTTTTGAACCCTCCGCAGACCATGTGACGCGTGTGTCCGCCGTGGATGTGAGAGTATATGTCCACAAGGCCGACTTAGGGCGGGAAAGGGTACTCGGTAGGTCGTATTGACCAGCCGCTCTCCATGGTGCCGTTTCTGACAAGTACTCGGTGAAGGTTCATACTCAGCGATACACAAGAGCTCCACGAGGAGATAGGTCGGCTCAGAGCTTGTATCAAAGAGCTCGAGGAGACGATCGCCGTCTTGAAGGAGCAGCAGGCGCCTGAAAGGACCAATGAGGAGCCTAAATTGCCGACCGGGGATGCTCCGGCAGAGATAAAGGTCGAAGAGGACGAAGTACCGATCGATACCTTTGGTTCTTTAACGTTCAAACCAGATGGTTCCTCCGAGTGGTGGGTTCCATGGTTGCACTCGAATCAATTCGCACCTCCTAATTCCCAACAGGTATGGGAGGCATATGTCCGCAGAGTACCTGTTTGCTGTAAGCACAAGGCCTCAATAGGCAGCGAGGGGGCCATGGACTGAGGCTGGCGACGAAGTCTTATCAGGTCCCGCAAAACGATACTGAGGAGCTTTTGCCTCTGGACTTAATGTTTAGGAGCAAAATGTTCCCTTTCAAGTCTAGCTCGCAGTTCAACGATGCCATCCGGAAGCAGCTCAGGGATTACATTCCACCCCGTCTGGACGGCTGGAAGATCGCCCACGAATACCACAGTCACATTACATGGCTGTAAGAGCCGATCTGGTGGTCATATATCGAGCCTCACTGACATATTGTCAAGTCAAACACCTATCTCTTGGGAGGAAATAGTCGCCACCATTCTCGAGCCGGTATACAACGGATTTGCCAAAGATGAAGAAATCGCTCTCTTCTTCGTTGTTTGTGCTACTGGTGTCTCTATGGATCATCAAAAGCAGCCAGACGACCCAGTCGCTCGACGTTATGCGCATCTTGCTCGTATCAGTCTGATGTTGGGAGACGACCTGTTGTGTTCCAAATCCCTCACAGTTATAAAGTGCTTAGTACGAGGTTTTTTCACTGGGTATTGCTCGAGTACGCTAACCGGCGGTTTAGCAAGGGCTGGCCTGGTTTTATCACATCTCTTTGGACCCTGCGGGCTCCTCAAAGGCTTGGATACTCACTGCAATGGCCGTGAGAATGGCACAAGCTGTTTGTTCTTTCTATAAAAACCCACGGGGGGCCTCTCCTAACATTTAATGTAGGCTGGCCTTCACAGAGATAGTGAGCGTTGGAATAATTATCCCGAAGAAGCCGAGAAGAGACGAAAATTATGGTAAATTAACTGATCAGCTGGCTGTTCTCCACACAAATTGATCGGTTGCCATAGGTGGGAACTCGCAACGTACGAGTACGTACAAAGCTTTTCTATGGCGCGACCACGTTGCATCATCGTCTCGTAAGTTCATTGTCCCCCATGCGCTCACCGTGCTTATTGCGAGCAGGGAATGCGACTGTAAGATGCCCGCAGACCCCGAAGACAGCGGAGGCGAACCTGGGTGTGCGTAAATGACCTACAACTAGGTACCCATTTCTTATGGTTCATAACAGTCAATCGGAAAAAATATAAATGGCTCTCAGGTTCGTGCATATGTTTACTCTTTGCGCGGTGCTTACACGGTGACTAGGATGTCTCCTCCCCATCATGGATGAGGCGGCATCTACGAAATCCCCACCCTACGCTACAGTCATCAAGCACGATCGCCGTCTTCGTGATTACCCAATGCCGGACTTCTGTATTCCAAGTGAGCCAGTTGAGCCAATAGACCCTCCACTACTGAATGTAACCTTCTATCAAGGTGAGGGCGCACAGTCACTCCCCACAGGGATCGGTTTACTGGGGGCCATCATTCGGTTGTTTTCGACAGATGCCATGCGGGAGTTAGGTAAGACGCCCAACTTCGATGGCCACGTGCCCTTTCACTGACCTCAACAACAGCTCTGCTGTACCTTCATAGGACATATCTTGTCGAAGCGCTCTCGCGGTGGCCAGATGACCCGGTTAATTCCAGATTTGGCCTGTCCGTTGTGGCAGTTCACAGGTCATCCCTGATCATCCTACAAGGCTTCCACAGAATACGAGAACACTTCACAGTCCTCCTCCCGCGTATAATAGGCTTTTGGTTGCAGGTCAGCTTCCCCTGGTGCTCCGCTTACCCATATTGATTCTCCAATCCCTCGATCATCGCGTGCATACACAGGGAATAGCCGCTTATGTAGGTCATTCGTTTCGCTCTCGTCCAACATATAATCGCTCACAATATCCAAGATCTGTTTGTGCGCAATTGTCATCCGTAGCCCAGGTTGTTCGCTGGCTCCCTCATCCATGGAGGAGATCGAGCGCGCCCGAAAGAATTTCACTCAACCGGTGTTAAAATTGTTGGGACGGAGGAGCGCCTCCATTGAGCACGCGGAGGTATGTCGAATGTTGGATTCGTAAGCCTAGTTCTGATTTAATGATAGAGCGTTGTCAAGTCTCTGTACGAACAAGCCACAATAGCCTACAAGGCGCACCAGTCTGGACATTGGCCGTTGAAACAATTCAATAGTGGACGGGAACAAGCGGATGCACGCGTGTTGCACCTTGCTGGCGCATCCAACATCCATACCCAAGTGGGTTGCGATTCAATGGACGACTGCACACCAACATCTGGATCAAATTCTGCTGGAATATCACCAGCTATCCAGCCAGAGAATATCCACCCAACTCTCTTTGAATACCTTCGGGTTATCCAAAGCGGGGGTACCGCGGGTGAAGAGCCGTCCGACATTTTCGCATCCGAATTAAGAACAAGCGAGGAGTTGAACAGACAGACCTCAAGAGGACATATCATAGCAAAGGCACCTTCGTCTGCGTTGAGTTCTCTAGTCTCTAACGTCGCAACGACTGGCCCAAGTCCTTCGTCCTCACGGTCGCAATTGTTTCAAACCCAACCTGGTGGCCAATCATGGCTCGGGTTTGAAACAGCTCAACTCCCGTTTGCTCAAGGGAGCTCAGTGCAACCCATCGACCCTCCATTCGATTCACTCTCTGCATTTAAATCCATCTTCCACTTTCAAACCCCGTCAATATCCGCCCAGTACCCAGAGTTGAGATCAGGACCGCAATGTGTGCCAGCAGCCGGACCATCCTCAACTTCCGACAATGTCCCTGGAAGCTTTGGAATTGGCACAGCTCACATTGGAGACCCAAACATTGGGGATGATATGGATTTGGCACGACTCATAGCAGAGAATAGTCCTAGTCTCGTCCATGATGGAAACGGGATAAGTTGGGATACATTCTTGACGGGGTGGCAAGCTCAGTTTTAGTGTCCTGAGCGGCAGACCCCGTTGTCATATTCTATATTCGAGTGATTTTGTATGGTCCTTCACTGTGTTTTCCTTCGTACGTCTATTACTGGTCGCTTTCTCTCCGCTATTTATTAAAGGGTACTTTTTGGAGGCATATACGAAGCATACCGCACGAATTATTCTATCTGTACGGTTTTCTAGATGGAGGGACAGGAATACATACAATGGTCATGTACTACATTCAGAACCTCAGATGGATCATAGCATCATATCAAAGATATCAGTACCGTCATCTCTTAAGAGCACAAAATGGTGCGCACTGACTCACTAGAGAGCTATTATAGCGATCGATATCGGGCCGCAGCGAACTCTATAGTTTCCGGAACTGGTTCCGGGACCCGGTGGAATGGAGTGCTTTTGCTCAAAGCTGCCTGCCCTTTTGTCCACCACTGGTGTACAGAGGAATTGAATAGACGCCGAACCGGGTTCTTTGCACGGCATGGTACCTATGTAGAATGAATGTCCACAGTAATTCCACGACAATCTGCACCGTGGACATGGCAACGTACTTGCTGGTGGTGCTGGAGACGGTGGTGAGGGAGCCGGCGGGTTCAGAGTTGGTGGGGTTGGGATGGTTGGTTGGCGGTGCCGGGGTTTGAGCTTCCGGTACGAGAGTTGGCCGAGGAGCGTTTGAAGAGGTTGTTGTTGGGGTTGGGATTTCGGCCCGTTTACCGGACCTTGCATCCACAAATGCCCTTGCTCACACATGAGAGCGATTTCCGGCTCTGAATTCGAGGGGTAGTAATTCGATAAACTTGTCATCCTCGCGAATGCGCTCCCGTTTTGTGGCACGTCTGCGTTTGCCTGCAAGTCGCTTCCTCTCACGGGCAGCGCGGTTCTCCTTTGCATCTCCACGCTTTAGAAAAGAAGGTGTCCTCACTCTCCCGTTGAGTAGCTCTCTAAGATGGAAGTAAATATGGCCTTTTTTTCGCAATTTCTGGGTCGAATGGGTAATCGGCGCACTCAAGAGAGAGAATGCGCGTTTGACCAGACGCGGGTGGAATCCAGGCTCGAATTCTACCCATGAAAAGTTTCCCTCTTCGTCCTTCTGTGTCATGGTGGTTTGGGCGACGAGGTGCGCGCAAGATTGAGGAGCTCGAGACTTGAGGGGTCCTCACGGGGTTGAGAGTTGAGGGTTGGTTGTAGAGTTATCACATTGTTTGAAGTCAATTGTGTAGGTCGCATGTTTTGAGCCGCTGCGGACGTGGCCGGGTCCAAAAGAGTCAGCATGGCCCTATCAACAAGCTTCAATAGGTTTCAGGATAAATAATAACAAGAAAACCAACTGGTGATGTGTAGTAAATGTAGCAGAGCCGTCTGGTGGATTTCATTCGCATTGAGAGCCAGCGAACATCTAGGATTGTACCAAACTGAAAACCGAAACCAGTCGGAAACCAGACTATGTGAAACGACTTAACGCACCTTGTTGAACATCTCTCGCGTCTATATGTCGTCCATCCCTTCGCCAGAGATAATCACACGGCCCCAAGCGACGCTAACGGCGATGTCCTCGTCGTGAATCCGCTTCTTATCTTTAGTGTGGTGCCATCCGCGAGGTGCAGCTGGAAATTGTGGCGACGGGAATCGAAGCGTAGATAATCAGAATAGCGAATAGTGGTCACTCCATATTAAGTGGATAGGTCCTTCCCGGACTGACCAAACGTGATTTCAATTTCTTCCTTGCTAGGGTACTCGCGTCCTTGAAGAGTTTATTTGTTCAGACCCCTGCTGTGCTACCTGCGGGCAACTGAGTAACACTATGGTCGCATTCGCTCGATCCCTGGTGCACGATGAGCGTGAGAACTGCTAGAAGTCGGGACCTCTCACCGCTTGAGGGGCTCAGCGAGTTGAGCTTGTGCCTCGATACCCCAGGAGCAAGAGTGGGTGCTGGAACAGGCAGCGAATATGCAGGTCACTCAACAGTCTTAGCACTCTTGGACGGTGAATCCTTCGCTACAATATCCTCTTCCTCTCTCTCGCGCTTGACGCCTCCGTTAACTGCAGCAGAAGCGAGGGCGTCCACTTCCATCGCCTCCTGAGTACGGGCCCGAACAGCGGTCTCTATGGGTTGCTGGTGATCATATAGATAACCCGCTGTAGCCCAAGACTTCCTCCGCCTCTCCTCTTCGATTCGCCTCTGCACATCGCAAGTCCACCGAAGAGTGTTCCAGCGAGATCCGACGGTCCCAGATCGCCTCGGTTCAGTCGATCCCTCTGTGTTGGCTCCGGTTTAGAGGACCTTGCGCCTAGTGGGACTTGTTTTTCTTTGCTGCACGACTGGCAAGTTAGGATGATAAGGAGTTGGAATATGATAGAGCTGACACGAGAGGATCGACGTAGGTCGACCATGCGAGATAGGACTTGCTATAGAACCGGGTTGCATCCTACCACACTTCGAGTGCTTCGCCTCCTGGGTGTTTTCGAGTTGGAGTGATTGCTTCTTGAAGAACGTGAAGCACATCGGCAACCACATCCCCGTCTGCACCCCATGTTAGACATTAGAGTGCGCTACAGCAAGTGACACCAACCAAAAGCCACTTCCCCCCATTTCTCAACTGCTGACGATGCCAGGCGGCACGAGCCATGACCACGAGCCAAAAGTCTTCCAGACTCAATGAAGGACGTTGATAGCCATCGCATGTTCATATACCCTGAGAACAGGTTCAGCAGGGGTTGAGGATTTTATTCAGCTCACTCACCAGGCACGGTTTCAAGATCCTTCATCTCCTCTCCCTTGTGGATTTCCAACAGACGAAGATATACGGACCACGTGTAACCGCTATCGGGCACGCTCTTCGCAGAAGATTGATCAAGTTGGGCGGCTTCTTTTCCCTAATACATCAAGCTACTCAGTTTCGAAGTTCCATGGTCAATGCACTTCACCCACCTGAAAACCTAGGTAGTCCTCCCAAAATCCATGTAAAACACTCTGAAACTTTGAGTTTCAAGCGGCTCGCGAGTGCTCCTTTGATCTTTCCATGAGAGCATGGTTAGGGCAGATTCTCGAACCGTGGTTGCTTGGACCAACTTCCGCTCATGCTGTTGAGGTGAGAAGTGGGCGGTCACGAAGGTCGAATAAGGATCGCTGGTCGCGGTGTAGTCTATCGTAATATCAGGAGCCGCACCTACCGCAGGATATACTAGAGACAGACCGATATGGATCCTGCGCATACGTTCCAGGAACATTGCGTCCACTCTTGCAACAGCTTTGGCTCGTGCCTCAGCATACGGCGAACTCCGAACTTTCCCATCCCACTCTTGCCATAAGTTCCATATTTTGCGGCTCTGCATTGCGGGAGTGATTAAAAATGTCCAAACATAGGGCTGTAGGCGTACAAACCTTGGAGGTATGGCACCAACGAACCAACTTTCGAATACTTTCACGCATACGTTCGTCTCACCATATATCCCTCACTCCTCCTGAGAGACCTTCTCGTGAGTTCAGGTCGATGAGTGACTCGATTTGCAGGGAATTACTTGGGGTTGTTTGTGTCAATTCGGACAATATACGCTAAATGACTATGTGTACTCACAGAGGTAATCGTGCTTTGCTCGTGCGAATAGCCCCAACAACGTTCCTGCGCAGTCTGTAGTGTTCACTTCGAGGGTTGCAACTTGGCGCCGCGGAAAAAAAATGGTCTCTATATATTAGTCAGATTGTTAGGGGAACTCTCATACGCGTCTAATATAGGTATGACTTGCCGTTGGTTGCTGGTACTGCGTTTACCATCTCAGACCGCGCGTCTGCAGCCATTTCTCCCTATGGTCCATCTGTAGCACAAGCCTAATATGCACTGCATGGTGCTTACGATTGAAGGGTTCGTTCGCGACCGACTCTAACGTTTTCAATAATTCGTCCTCCATCGATGTCAGGTTCAAGGCGCAACACAAACAACAACCACACGACTCCTGGAATTAAGGCTGTACCTGCAAGCAAATAGGATAGGAGTAAGAGCAGTATTATCTGTCACCAAAAGATGGTTCGCTGAACATTTCGAGGACCTCTTTCCAAAAAAAGACTGTACAAAATTTTTGGGAGGTACCAACGAAAGTGGCATTAGTAGGTGTAGAGCAGCAAGGATGTAGCTAGAAAGTAGTAGGAGTCCCTGCTTCCTTTGGTTCTGGAACCAACGGGGATTTGGAACTGACAATTAGGGGCGGTCCGATGGCATAATTGTTGACTCGCACCTCATGGTGTTCACGTTAAGACAAGGTATTTAGAAAAGCATTTTGCATTGTTAGGAAATGAATGTGAGACTCTATCGTCCGTAAAGAGGCGCCATGGGACATCCCCAGTGCAAAGTGATCGGGGAATAGTGACGAACCAACGTACTCCTGGCAGATCACATTGTGGTGGTGTCGCAAGTGTGCTTCTATTTGCCTTCACTGGTGGTTAAACACTTGTGCGTTTCAAAATACAGTTGAAATGCTAATAATGCATAACGTCGGTTGACGCTCAATCCTATGCATTATTACATATATGCATTATCAGATCAAGGTTTGTATTTCAAGGAAAGATGGTCCTAGTTCGACTTGTAATTAAAGAACATATTAATAGTGGTCTGTTTAGTGCCTTCCCTGCTCATCCTCTGGAGGCAGCCTCAGTATCGGCGCAGGACCTGTGCTACCTCGAGTGCACCCTCTGGACATAGAGCCAGACTGTTCTCCTCAAGTAACCAACATGCGTCTATCATCTCCTTGAAAGATGGAAGCACCACTTCGAGCCAATCTGTTAGAGTTTATTGGTCCTTGCCGCGCGCCGATCTGTGCGTGCTTCTTGCGCCCAGTTTTTCACGTGCTTGTATGTAATACAAACTCCGCTGCCACTTTCAGACTCAGCTGTTTCCCCCGAAACACTGAGCTGTAAGTCGCCTATTTCTTGTTGTATCACATTGTTACTTATATCGAGTACCTAGCACTATACTCTAGGTACTTAATACAGAGCTGTTTCCCTCAAAACGCTGAGCTCACTATACCCCAGCATCGAGAGGTTGGATGTGCGATGTGAGACCTGGCTCAAAGTAGATTAATTTCATTTGTTTTGGTTTATACTGAATACTATGGCTGGTAAAGTTGTCCAATGTAAGAGCAATTTGACGGTTTTCAAGCTGCAATTCAATATCCCATGATATTATAGCCAAATCTTACTTATTGCGGCCGATCAAGGCCGATCAGGTTGGCTTATTTCTGTCAGAGCCGTGTCCGGTCGGAGGACGGACGTGTGGCCAGGATAGGGCGTATACTGTACAATGCCGTGGACTACCAATGACGACCAGCCGTCGTCGGGAATGGACTTAGGGATGGGAACGAAAGGATGAGAATGGGACCGGTACTCAAGTTGATCCTCAAACTGAGGAACTAGGTAACGAGTACATGAGTATTAAATAATAAGAAATCAAACAATAATCGGAAACACGTTGCAGAGCAACGAAGCCAAAATAGAAGGGCGGGATCCCCCGCAGCCCGAGTAACAGGGCCATCGCGCGTCGGCGAGCTGAGCGCTCATGCCTCGAAAGGGAAGCCGGCGCGCCGGACCATTTCCGTGAGCCTGGAAATGTCACGGCCGGCACGGTACGTGACAGTGCCCCCCCTCTAGGAGCCGAGCCCTCAAGGCGACAAAGGAAGTCGGCTCCGAGGCAGGAACTTGGACCCGTCGAGACAAATCCCTGAGGAAATGGACCTCCCTGAGTAAGTCATCCAAGTCGTCCGCTCTTGAGCATTGCTGACCACTCGTGACCTCTCGTTGTGACCTCCGCGCCGCACCCGAGATAGTGTGTTGATAGTGAAGGGGCGGACAGCCGGATTGTAAGGCTGGCAGCGCTGGCCGAACAGCGGGACTACTGACTGCGTCGGGTGCACTGGAGGGGCTCCCTTCGACGGTAGTCGAGTCGGTGGGTTGGGGAGTCCCTAGTGACGCCAGACCCCATGGGCTAGCGACAGCCACAGACCGACACGTCGGACGAAGAGGTCGGATCGTCGAGGAGTCGGAGATGAGGAGACCGGACGAAGGAGAGGTCGAGGAGATTGGGGAGTCGGAGGTCGGGAAGCGAGAAAATCGGACGAAAAGGAGCGAAGACCGGGCCAGGGAGTCGGAGACCGGGAAGTGAGAGAGTCGGTCGAATAGGAGATCGACGAGGTTGGGATCGGGGAGTGAGGACGTTGAACAGAGGGGAGATCGGGGAGATCGGAGAGAAGAAGTCGGACGAAAAGGTTGGGGAGTTGGAGAACGGAAGTGAGGTCGACAAAGAGGAGGTCAAGGAGGTTGAGGAGTCGGGGGTTGGGAAGCGAGAGAATCGGACGAAGAGGTTGGGAAGCGAGAGAATCGGATGAAGAGGTTGGGGAGTCGGAGAACAGAAGTGAGAGGGTTGATGAAGAGGAGGTCGATGAGACCGGGAAGCGAGAAGGTCGAATGACAAGGAGGTCGAAGGGATCGGGGATCGGGGAGTGAGGAAATCGGGTGAAATATGAATCGATGAGGTTGGGGAGCGGGGAGCGAGGAAGCTGGATGAAGATGAAGAGGCGATCGAAGAGGTCGGAGATTTGGGAAGCAGAAGTTGGATGGAGAGGAGATCAGAGGGATCAGAGGTCGGGAAGTAAGAAAGTCGGACGGAGGGGAGATCGGCGAGGTTGGGGATTGGGGAGATGGAAGTTGAACGGCAAGGAGATTGAAAAGACCGGATACCGGGGAGTGGGGAAGTCGGAGGGACCGGAGATCGGGAAGTGAAGACGTCGGATGAAGGGGAGTGAAGGGAGATCGGAGAGTCGGAGGTTGGGAAGTGGGGAAGTTGGACGAAGAGGAGTGGAGAGAGATTGAAGGTGGAGATGGAGGGAGCGAGAAGAGGCAGAGGAGTCGGAGATTGAGAAGTGAGAGAGTTGGACGAAGGAGAGGTTGGAGAGACCAGAGATCGGGAAGCAAGAAGTCGAATGACGAGGAGATCGAAGAGATTAGGGATCGGGAAGTGGGAAGGTTGGGTGAAGAGGGGATCGAAGAGATCGGAGACCGGGACGTAGAAGTCGGATGAAGAGGAGAGAAGAGATTGGAGATCGGGAAGTGAGAAGATCGGAGATCGAGTGGCAGGGGTAGGGGAAAATGCAAGAACCGAAATATAGAAATGAACGGAATGAAACGAATGAAACGAATGAGAGATTACATGAGATTGGAGTCAACAGGGAGAGAGGAAGCGAAAGAAGGGAACAAATGGAGGAAACGAACGGAGGAAATGAATGAGAGAGATCGTCGGTGATCTCGATGGTTGAAAGACGGAGTCTTTCTCCCCCCCCCCTTTGGGTACCCGCAGGGGTGGAGATTTAGAGCGGAGGGCTCAGAATGCATTGTGAAAATTAAGAAAGGAAAGGAATGGAGGTGGTGTGAAGAGGTGCGTCGGGTTGGAGGATTTGGGTGAAGCATCCCAGAATACCGATCCCTGTGAGCCTTCGGAAGGCCGGAGCGTTCGCGAAGAGGGTCGGGTGCGGACTTGAGGCGCTGGCGGAGGCGCGTCGAGAGTCAGCAATGCCGGAGAGGCAGGAAAAAGACCGAGGGACCTGAGTGGCCAGAGGTGCCAGAGGTGCCAGAATGGCTGAGGTTGCTGAAGTAGCAGGAAGGGGCCAGAGGGGCTGAGATCGCCGAAGGATTCGGGGAGCCCGATGGCTGGAGTTGCCAGAAAGGCAGGAAAAGGGGTGCCGGGAAACTGGACTTGATACGTCGGGAGTTCGAAATTTGATGTGGTTAGTCGCTCTGTCAACCAACGGGTTGTATTGGCGTAACCAGCATTATTCGACGACTGCAGAAATGTCGGGAATCCAGGGGATGATGAAGGAGCCCACTGCTAAGACTTTAGCAGGAGCGGAATGGGTGGGAATGGTAGCTTTGTATAGAATATAGGTTCGGGAACACATGAACCATTGAGACGCGTGGATTGGGAAGTGGAGCGGAGCGGAGATGACGATCGGAAATGGGAGAGGAAGTGCCAACGAGGAAGAAGGGGGTTTGAAGATCCAAGTCGGCAGCATTGGACTGCTCTGCGACGGGATCTATGACATGTGCAGCCTGGGGACCACCCAAAGAGCCGCCAGTCGGTTTTGAGGGGGTTGTTGGTCCACCGGAGGAGGGGCGAACCAGGAAGAGCAGGAGCAGGAAATGGAGGAAGTGGATTGAGCAGGAGCGGAGGAACAGGAATGGGAGTCGGAAGAGGAGTTGGACGTGGAGGAGTCGGATGTGGAGGAACGGGACATGGAGGAAAGAGAAGCGGAGAAGTGGGACTGGGGGTTGGAAGAGGACTTGGACATGGAGGAATAGGATGTGGAGGAGCGGGATGTGGAGGAAACGGGATGTGGAGGAGCGGAACTGGGGGTCGGAGGAGGGTTCGGAGTCGGAGAGGTCGAGGTGGGAGTGCAGGGCAGAGGTGGAGCATGTTGGATGGCCTGAACGGCTGGAATGAGGTTGAAGACGAGGGCCCGGTTATAGGCCCACAGCTCCGGATTGACCTCTGCGGGAGCGGGAGGCATCACCTGCACATAGGCGGGTTGTGGGAAGGCGGACGGAGGTGTCCTGGAGGTGGAGGACGATGTCCCGGAGGAGGTAGAGGACGATTGAGAGGGAAGGAATGAGGAGGATGGCTGGGAAGGAGCAGGATTGGTGGATCGGAGTGGAAAGCGAACGAAAGTGGGGGTGTGGCGTGGTCTGATGCACCAAAGGAACCGGGTTAGCATCGAGACATAGTGATCCAGGAGGTGCGAGGACAGGAAGTGCGAGATTTGTGGACAGAAAGGTCGTTGTGGCGGGAACTAGCATCCGCGGGGATGGTCTCAGCACCTCGGAAGTCTTGGACTTTATGGTTGGATTCGGGATCAGTGGTGAATGGAACCGCCAGGGCATTGGGAAGTCCCCAAGGGACGTAGGAGAAGGAAGAAAAGGATGGCACTTTGGCGGGAATGGCCTTGTGCATTGTGGAATGGATGAGAGTGGAAGTCATGGTAGAGCTCGACAAGTACCAGGAAGTTTGAGGATACTGTCAGAGCCGTGTCCGGTCAGAGGACGGACGTGTGGCCAGGATAGGGCGTATACCATACAATGCCGTGGACTACCAATGACGACCAGCTGTCGTCGGGAATGGACTTAGGGATGGGAACGAAAGGATGAGAATGGGACCGGTACTCAAGTTGATCCTCAAACTGAGGAACTAGGTAACGAGTACATGAGTATTAAATAATAAGAAATCAAACAATAATCAGAAACACGTTGCAGAGCAACGAAGCCAAAATAGAAGGGCGGGATCCCCCGCAGCCCGAGTAACAGGGCCATCGCGCGTCGGCGAGCCGAGCGCTCGTGCCTCGAAAGGGAAGCCGGCGCGCCGGACCATTTCCGTGAGCCTGGAAATGTCACGGCCGGCACGGTACGTGACAATTTCCAATCCTCATAATGCATAATCACGCCATAAGGCTATGCATTATGCATTATGCAAAAATGGTCGATTTAGATAGGAACCAACTCCATCAACGCCAAAAGTTATGCATTATGGGTATTATTATTATTATTATTATTTTCGGGGCAAGGCACCGGCTCTGCTACCACAAGGGTGCCCCAACATCATCCATGGGAACTTGGCGGCTCTCTAGAGCTCTCCCTCCGTGACGCTGGTGGAATCTGGTTTAAGACCCCGTTGTCTGTTGGAGACGCCAATACAGCCCAGAGCACACCAGAGCAGAAGGGTGAAATGGTCTCCCGGCACCCAGATGCTCCAAATGATACGCCGAGGCTTCAGAGGCCAGGAGTGTGGGGGTCGCCACAGGACTCATTTGTCCTGGGAATACCCACTAAACCACCAGGGAGCCTCCAGCCCAACATTGGCAAGGTAGCCCACCTCCTCGGGTGGAGGCGGGCGCCGTACCGGGCTGCTCCTAAAGGGTTTTACGTCCCTGGGAAACTAACACCACGCCAGCCAGAGCCACGAAGGGATGGCTATTGTCATGCAGCTCACCCATCCCTTGCAGCAGGGAGTACCCGGTGCGAGCAAGCTTCTGCACCGGGAGTGGACCCCACCTCTATGGGGGACGGGTGCCGTTATGGGACGACGGGCAGGGGGTACATACCGCCATCGACATGGCTAAGAACCGACTATCGCCTCTTCAAAAGAGGCAGCCGGAGGAGCGCGCGGAGCTCGTCGCTGCTGTCCGCCACATGGAAAATGTACTTGGGGCTCGCAAAAAGCTCCTTCATTCTCTTCTTCCAGACAAACCAAAAGAACACACCAACAGCCCACTCCCGCTGGCTGCGAGAGGCAGCTAAGGCTCTGCTGGGCTTGGGACACCCCTTAGTGGGGCGCGCGGCTCTATACTCCACTGCTTTGAGGGCTATGAGGGGGAACCAGGGAGAAGGGCGCCATTCGTCAGGGCGCAGGGAGCGCAAGTGGAAGAGGGGGGGGGATACTTCCTTCAGCCACTCAACCAGTGAATCCATTAGTGGAGAAAGGTCATAGGACGCACACCCGGCGAGGATGTGGTCCAGGTGCATTATGGGAAATTTTTTTTTTTTTTCGGGGCAAGGCACCGGCTCTGCTACCCAAAGGGTGCCCCAACGTCATCCATGGGAACTCAGCGGCTCTCTAGAGCTCTCCCTCCGTAACGCTGGTGGAATCTGGTTTAAGACCCCGCTGCCTGTTGGAGGCGCCAATACAGCCCGTCCCACGTCAATACAAGATGGGGAAGTGGTCTCCCGGCACCCAAATCGTGAAAGACTGAGACTCCAAAGCTTCAGGGGCCAGGAGTGTGGGGGTCGCCGCAAAGCTCACTCGCTCCGGGAATACCCACTAAACCACCAGGGAGCCTCCAGCCCGACATTGGCAAGGTGGCCTGCCCCACGGACAGGGTCAGGCGCCGTACCGGGCCGCTCCTAAAGAGTTTTACGTCCCTGGGAAACTAACACCGCGCCAGCCAGAGCCACGAAGGGATGTCTATTGCGGTGCAGCCCACCATCCTCTTGCAGTGGGGAGTACCCAGTGTGAGCAAGCTTCTGCACCGGGAGATGACCCCACCTCTATGGGAGGACGGTGCCATTATGGGACGACGGGCAAAGGACGCAAAGCGCGCTTTTAACGGTGTGGAAAGCCAACTACCGCCTCACCAGAGGAGGAAGCCGGAGGAGCGTGCGGAGCTCAGTGTTACAGTCCGCCATACACATTGTGTACTTAGGGCTCGCAAAGAGCTCCTTCATTCTCTTCTTCCAAACGAACCAAAAGAATGTACCTATAGCCCACTCTCGCTGGCCACAAGAGTCAGCCAACGCCTGACTGGGCTTGGGGCACTCCTTAGTGGGGCGCGCGGCTCTATATTCCACCGCTTTGAGGGCTATGAGGGGGAACCAAGGGGAGGGGTGCCACTCGTCAGGGCGCAGGGAGCGCAAACCGAAGAGAGGGGGGGAGATCACCCTCAACCGCTCAGCCAGCGATGCCATTAGCAGAGAGAGATCATATAAAGCACACCCGGAGAGGATGTGGGCAAGGGAGAGATGTACGCCACAACCACAGGCGAACGAGGCCTTGACACTGACCCACCCAGGACAGTAAAAGGGGAGGGAGCCAAGGGCGTCCTTCCACAAAACCTCTCTGAGGCCTGTCGGGATATTGATGGTCCATATATTGGAGATATACACACCCACGTCCAGGACTCTACCGAAGAGTCCAAACATGGCCACCGCCCACCGATCCGCGAAGTGCATTATGGGAATTATGCATTATGACCTTATGCATTATTAGCGTTTCAACTGTAGCCACATTGCCAAGTATGTTACAATGCGAATTTTTTTTTTTTTTGGGTGGGGGAAGGAAGGGAAATGTGTCATGCACCGTGATGCTCATGCACCGTGTGTGGGACTCCAGTACGGCTTGCCGTTGGGATCTTCTGCCCATTGGACAATCTGCCACCTGACCTACCCACTAAAACCCTTCCCTGCCGGTTGGTTCGGCTACATCCCGTTTAAAACAAATTTACGATCAGGTATGGTCCTAAATCAAAATCGAGGTCATTCTGTTGGGGTCTCGCTTGTCGCTAAGGTTTGGTGCTAGTGTTGGCATATTAAGGGTCATAGTGGTTACCTTTGTGCTATGTGTGCTCGGCTATCATTTCGGTTCTGTGCCTGTGTTGGATGCGGGGGTTTGCAGCACATAGTATTCATTGCTCGGCGGTATTTGGGTCATAGCGGGGCGGGGGCTGTAACAGCATGGTCAAGCTATGTGGGTGGCAATCTGCGTGCATTTTCCATTTGGGTTGCTCAGCTGTCTCTGCAGCTTGGGGTACTTGGTCGTTTCTGTGGTTTAGAACTAATGTTAGCTAGATTGGTAATATTTGGGGTATACTGGTTTTTAATGGCGGTGTAGGCTGGTGAGGGGGTGTTCCCCATGTTTTGGCAGGGTTCATCGAACGGATGGTAGAGTGCTCAAAAGCGGGTGGGGTGCTCAAAAGCAGGTAGGGGTGCTCAAAAGCAGGTAGGGTGCTCAAACGCGGGTAGGGCAGGGTAGGGTTCATCCCCTATGATGGACCCCGAAGGGAACGTATATCGCACCTGTTGCGGGATTTACTGAGACGTACAACCGTTGGGATGTACGTCGTCTACCTCCCATATGGTGTGGTAGTTACCCGCCCCAGGTCGAGGAGGGGGACTTAGGCCTGACGAGGTCAGGTCCAAGCCCCCCCGTTACAACACGTATTTGCATTTCAGTCAACGGTATAGTGTGGAATTGAGGATGAGCAGTGCTGGCGGCATATAGATGCATAGATGAGCGCTTCTTTCGTGGTCGTCGCCGACGAGATACTGGCTTGGGACTTGTCGAGCATGCGAAACCACACGATTAGTTGAAATTGCTGATATGAGGCTGTTCGAGTACTTCAGAATTCGTGAAAGTGGGGTGGTGGGATGAAAGGGGTAGGGAAGGGGAGTTCGGAATGGGGATAGCAGGGGGCCCGTAGTCAGATTGTTGTGATCGAGTACTTCCGAATTCGTGAAAGCAGGGTGGTGGGTGTGCGGTACGGTGTGGCTCTAGACTGAATTAGGCACATGGTTTTTCGAATGTAGAGAAGTGAGATAGAGCGTTGTTGAGGGTCATGGATCAGGACGAGGGCGTCGTCAGTTGGTCGTCATTAGATTGCTGCCCATGGAATCGCTATTGGTGAGAGAGTCTGGTAGTGGGTAATACATTCGGGTTGTTTGTCGGTGCTGGCAAAATCACATTCGGTTGCAGGAGGTCAAGATGATCGAAGCGGGTTCGGTGTTGAGGTCGAGAGACGGGGTGCGGTTCCAAGCACAGTACCGGCCACTGCAGTGATACTGGGCTGTCTTACACACGCGGTGTTGACTAGACATAGAAACGTGGAAGCCGTAGCACTAATGCGACACGAACACAGATACGGAACGAGAGGATGGCCAGGAAAAGGCTGGCTGTTGACTAGATGAGAAATCGGAGCATTTAGCGCTTGCTCACTTCGGGAAAACGGTGTAATACATACCTCAGATCGAAATCGTTTCCCAATTTGCCGCGACCCTTCTTCCTCGTCGCTCGAGGACTCGTTCAAGTGAGTCGAAGAGTACACTCGCTTGACGATCGCTTGTGATGAGAGGCTGAGCGTATTTCAGGGTAGACTGATAGCCTCTTTTCGTTGACCACATGCATGGTCGATGCTGGAAGAATGACAAGGGGATGAGGAGTCTTCGTTTTTGTCCTTGTCCTCGGAAGACAAGCCCCGTGTGTCACCTCGTCGGAAGCGGCCGGCGGGTGAAAGCGAGAGAACAGGGCGAGTGGTTGTGGAGGCAATTTGTCGCGTGTGGTGAGTGTGGATTGTATTGGAGTGAGTCAATTTGAGGTCGGAATTTGAGCGGAGGACAGAGGCCGGGGTCGTCGTCTGCCAGTGCTAGGGAAGGGAACGATCGAACGAGTGGGAGTGGCGGGCAATTACCGGTAGGGTTGGTGGCGGTGTCGGGGCGGAGTGCGGGGATAGTCGATCTGTCGTTGTCGTCGTCATCGTCATCGTCGTCATTGTCGTGCATATTATTGGTCGATCTGCGGGGTGCGCGGACCGCTGGACCGACCATGCGGCACGGGCGGCACGGATGTTCGGCCGCTCGCGCTTCTTTGTCACCATCTGATAACAGCGAGGCGGCCGCATTCACACAAGAAGAAGCTCACCTTTCGACGTAACAGCTGTAGCGGCAATCCACCGCACTGATCCCACGTTCCAAGTTGCCCTTTCACCTTCTCCCCTATCCTCGACTCAAGTCTTCGAAAGAAAACCAACATGGCCACTCAAGCCACCAAGGAAATTCACTTGTGAGCACGCAGACAGCTAGCGCAACATTTTTGTCTGACCACCGGAAAGCCTGCATTTAGATCGTGCGGCGCTTCACCCCAATCTAGGTCGCACCGCTAATTTTGTGCGTCATACAGAAATCTCTTTGCAAGATGTTACAGATTCGAGGTATCACCTGGAGTTGTTTGAGGGAAACCAGAAGATAGAATTACAGAAGAATGGTAACCGAACCTGGATACCAGTCCAACACTCGTATGTCCTTTGTATTCACTATATACGCTCATTGAAGGCCCTGTGTTCGTAGAGATATTTCTCCGACATCCAAAATGCGTGTGGAGGTGCAAAGGATCACCGGTCACATGTTTTGGAAGAAGAACCGGCCGGCTAACGAAGATATCGATCTACAAGGGCTCTCCGATGACTATTGGGACTCCACCAAGCATGAGTTTATTGTCCTGAGTCAGTCGTGATGACCGATTAGCCCGCTCATGTCTAACAAAAGGGCAGAGGGCGTTGTCATTGGAAAGAATCAGTTGTCTCTAGAATTACAATTCTCTGCGGACGCTACCGTTCGTCACTTTACCATGACCCACCTCAGCTAGCTAATAATGTCCGCATAGGCGGAATCGCTACGCTCGTCGGTTCAAGAACTTGAAAGATTGATGAAGGGATTCACGCCACTGATGAGTAAAACGATGGAGAGGACTTTGGGAAAAGGGATTCAACTTGGCACTGTATTCGCCGAGGTCAGCTCTGCCCGTATGGGAACCAGCAGGATGTTGACAGGTCTTAGTTTGATCCGATAGCAAAGGCGGTCTTCGGTGTTGCCAAAATCACATTTGAGGTTCGTGCTCTCTACTGGCGTATCAAAAGCAGAACTAATACTGGGTCGTTCAGCTCTTGAAGGAGCAAAACAAATACGACCAGATGCCATCGAGCCTGTTGGATCGGCTGAAGCACGTCTCGCCTTTGGCGGAGAAGGTCGCGGACGAAATTGTCAGCGAAGAAACAGAGATCTTGGGTGAAATAATGCCGCGAATATTCAAAGTAATGCAAGAGATCGCCAATTTTTTATGTGAGTACGTCAAGCGTGGGCGATTCAGTAGGTTGTCTCATTTGTGGATTCCGCAAATGCTGATGATCGCAGAGCGAACAGGGGATGCGCTGCTTTTTTCGAAGGACAAAGAAATGATGGAAAAAATGGGTGAAGAGTTAGCAAACGTCATTGAAGACTTCCTGCGTGCAGTCGATGTCGAGGCCTTGCGCCTAGCCAAAAGGATTGGTAAGCACACATTATTTCAATGTCGCGCGAGTGCATTCTCAGTAGCTTGTGTAGAGCAAGAGTTCTTGCTCAAGCGTCTTAAACCAATCGAGACTGGCTATGACCGGACCCTCCGCTGTATGGAAGATACACGCAAATCTTGCCTCAAAGACATCGCAGATTGGGTAGCCAATAAATCCGAGGAGAAAGGTCTCCTCCAGAGCAATATATCCTGGATCTACGGCTTACCCGGAATCGGCAAAACATCGTTAGCTCACTCGATCTGTGCACACCTCCACGATCGAAGTCAGTTCGCTGGGGCCTTTTTCTGCCGGAGGGATGATCCGAACTTGAGCGAGCCCAAGAATGTCCTCCCGACTCTCATCTACAAGCTCGCGGAAACCTTCCCCCCCTTTCGAAAGATTGTGGCAGATTATCTTCGTAACGACCCACATTTGACGCCAGAGTCAATGAACGACTCACTCTTCCTTGACCTGCTCGAGAAAATTCGTAAACGCCCAAACGATTCCCTGGTCTTTGTCATTGACGCATTCGACGAATGCGGCGACGATCGTAGTCGCACACGCCTCCTCAAGCATCTCACAGGCGCGGCTACACGTGCTTCGTGGCTGAAAATCATCCTCACCAGCAGACCCGAAGCCGATATCCAACTGTTCTTTACCCAGTCGTCGTGCCTGGGGTATGACTTGGCTACAGATCAAGAAGCCAGTCACGATCTGCGAACCTTTGCTCGAGGCGAGTTTGCCCCGGTCGGCCGGAAATGGTGTCTCTCTGCGCCTTGGCCAGAAGAATCGCTTTTGAACAGAGTTATCTCTCGGGCGAATGGTCTATTCATATTCATCAAGACCCTCGTTCTTGCCCTTAAGCATTGTGGCGACCCCACAAAATTTTTGGAGGCAGCGTCCGAAGATTCAGCTGGTGCCGGGTTGGACGCTCTATACGGACTTTACTCAAGTATCCTAGAGTCGCGAGTAGAGCATCGTAAAACCGAGTTTCAGCGGATGATTGGTGTCCTTCTCACAGCGGCTCCACATCGCGCCCTATGCGAGAAAACAATTGCAGAGCTGTCGGGAGTGGAACCCAACCTCATCGAAATGTGGGTGAATGAGCTCAGCTCTTTGCTATATCGGGACGAAGGGGCCAATGGAGGGATTCGTATCCGCCATTTGTCAATTTCAGATTTCCTTGTCAGCGACCACTGTCCCCGCGGCTACCGAATCAACCTCCAGGACGCAAATATGCAACTGGGAATTGCTTGCCTCGAAACGATGGTTCGCCAACTCCGTTTCAATATCTGCGGGCTCGAAGATTCCCGACTCGCTAATGCGGACATCAAAGACCTCCCATCCCGAATCATAGAGAGCATTCCCGACTACTTGGAATATAGTTCTCTTTATTGGTCAAATCATCTTTGTTTTGCTCCCAACAATAATGCTCCGATAGTGTGGGAATACTTGGAGAAATTCTTCGAGGGACCGTGCCCATTATTTTGGATTGAAGTATTGAGCATTTTGGGAAGGGTCGCGATGGGTACTCTGAGCATTCAAAACGTGATATCCTGGGCCAAGGTGAGTTCAGTTCCAGCTTGTATTTTGGGTAATTCTGATTGGCAGTAGAATGAAAATCCTACCCTTCGTGAGAGAATTCAAGACGTTTGCCGTTTCATCATCGCCTTTCGCACACCCATCTCTACTAGCGCTCCGCACACATATATTTCAGGCCGACCCTTCTTGCCCTTACGCTCGACTTTATCAAAGACCTTCAGCACGAGGTTTACTAAGTCCATCAAGATGGTAGGAGGGAGATTGTCGTCATGGCCAGCACCGCCATTGGAATGGATTGGACATACTAGTTTTATTGCTTGCATGAGCTATTCCCCCAATGGGCGGCAGATCATTTCCGGATCCGGCGACAAAACCATTCGGATCTGGGATGCCGAGACCGGTACTACAAGTGGTGAGCCCCTTGAGGGGCACACCGAAAGCGTGAACTTCGTTGCCTACTCTCCGGATGGCCAGCACATTGTCTCTGGATCGTCGGACAAGACGATTCGGATCTGGGATGCTGGGACTGGTGCTGCAGTTGGTAAACCTCTGGAGGGGCATAGTGAGGGTGTGTCGTCCGTCGCCTACTCTCCCGATGGGCGGCACATCATCTCTGGATCGAATGACTGGACGATTCGAATGTGGAATGCCGAGACTGGTGCTGCAGTTGGCAGACCTCTGGAGGGGCATAGTGAGGGTGTGTTGTCCGTCGCCTACTCTCCCGATGGGCGGCACATCATCTCTGGATCTTATGACTGGACGATTCGAATGTGGAATGCCGAGACTGGTGCTGCAGTTGGCAGACCTCTGGAGGGGCGTAGATCGGGTGTGTTCTCCGTCGCCTACTCTCCCGATGGGCGGCACATCATCTCTGGATCTTATGACTGGACGATTCGAATGTGGAATGCCGAGACTGGTGCTGCAGTTGGTAAACCTCTGGAGGGGCATAGTGAGGGTGTGTGGTCCGTCGCCTACTCCCCCGATGGACGCCACATCATCTCTGGATCGAAAGACTCGACGATTCGAATCTGGAATGCCGAGACTGGTGCTGCAGTTGGTAAACCTCTGGAGGGGCATAGTGAGGGTGTGTTGTCCGTCGCCTACTCTCCCGATGGGCGGCACATCATCTCTGGATCGAATGACTCGACGATTCGAATATGGAATGCCGAGGCTGGTGCTGTAGTTGGCAAACCTCTGGAGGGGCATAGATCGGGTGTGGTGTCCGTCGCCTACTCTCCCGATGGGCGGCACATCATCTCTGGATCTCCTGACAAGACGATTCGAATCTGGAATGCCGAGACTGGTGCTGCAGTTGGCAAACCTCTGGAGGGGCATAGATCGGGTGTGTGGTCCGTCGCCTACTCTCCCTATGGGCGGCACATCATCTCTGGATCGAATGACTCGACGATTCGAATGTGGAATGCCGAGACTAGTGCTGCAGTTGGCAAACCTCTGGAGGGGCATAGATCGGGTGTGTGGTCCGTCGCCTACTCTCCCGATGGGCGGCACATCATCTCTGGATCTGATGACAACACGGTTCGAATCTGGGAGGCCGGGATTAACGCCGGAGTTGGTAGGCCGCGTAAGGGAGAAATTGCGACTGTGGCGTCTGTTGCTTCCTCCCCCAATCAGCAACACATTCTTTCTGGATCTACCAGCAATACCATCGGTGTGTCGGAGCCATTTTCACACCAACCATCCTCGCCTTGTAATCCAGTCCATGCTCAATTTTTTTCACAACCTGACTCACAGGGTTGGGTCAGAGACTCAAACGGCGGCTTACTCTATTGGGTACCCCCAGATTGTCGTAGCGGCCTCCATACACCCGCTCTCATTACGATTCCTCTGACATCTGACATTCGATCAGTTTCTCTTGATTTTGAAGACTTTGCCTTTGGAACCGATTGGCCCCAAATTTTCAATAGTGAACAGCGTTAACCATTCTTCCCTCGTAACCTTTTGTATATACTTTGATGTATGAAGTGCTTTGTGATTATTGAGGTTCGATCCCATCTTTCTTAAGCTCCTCATTTTGTCACAAAATGACCAACACCCGCCAAAGCAGGGACATGCACCCGACGTCATTCATGACAGCACAGCAGAATAATATTTATTAGCATAGACAATCAACCAGCGAGATGTACGTGGCAGGCACGGAAGACGGAGGATAATCCAAGAGGGGAGATAAGACTCCAGAGACCCGATAGATGCAATGAGGAAGACGAAGAGAGTCAAAAAAAAGAAAAGTCGAATGCAGATGTGAAACTCAAAATCGTGAATATTCTTTGAGCATGTACTTAATCAGGAGACATTCCTAACCTGTATCAAAAGTGATTGAGACTGAGAAATCGGACCTGACATGCCACAAAACACGGGGATGTGCGTCTCTTCTGGAAAACGCGATATTCTTTGGAAATTGGAGGGGCAAACACAAAAGCAGCAGCGGGCGGGGGAATCCAAAGAAAGCATAGAAGAACGAAACGGAGCGGACGAAAAACACCAAGTCGGTTACACCATTTTATTGAAAACCCACGGGGAGCGAAAGAGAGAAGCCTGCCTTATGTGACAGACTTGGTATAGGACCAGAGGGACGAGTCTTGGAGTGGAAAGGAGAGAGGAAGCAAGCAGTGTATGCAGCCATAGGTGGCTAGGAGCTGGTCCTCAAGGACAGAAGACCGCCCAGCCCAGCCCCGACCCCATATCCGGGGTGACCCATCCCCACGCCGCCTCCGTGGCCCTGCACAGGGTGCCCACCGTATCTACCTCCATAGTAGCCATATCTTCGCCTCGGCCGAACTCACCCCCAGGCAGATACATCCGCCGGCGAGTGTCCGCACACCCCTCCTCTGTTGTGCATCTATTCTCCTCCATTGTCATTGGAATAAGGTATCCCATAGGCGTTGGGTGGTGCTAGGGAGGTCTCCCAGCTGACGGGATGGGCTGGTCCCCCGTTCGGGCTTAGACAACCACCATTATTGAGAATGACATCCTGAAGGCGTTCAATGATCTGGTTGACTTGATCATTGGTCAGGGGTCCTTCGGAAACTGGAGTGGCGATACTGGGGTAGCGGTTCCCAGAAGGTCGCTATTAGGGTTTTGAGGAGACTGCCGGGTTGCGAACACAGCGGAGGGGCGGGGTTTGGGGTGGCCGAGGAACGATCTAGAAATGGGGAAGTAGCGGTCAGGTAAACAGAGGTATCAGGAGCAGTCGCAAATATACGCACTGCGGCCCCAGCTCAAGCGGACTTTACTACCTCAATAGCGCGCTCCGCGTCAGCCTTACAGACGAATTGAACTAAGTTGCATGATTTGCCGAGAGGGGCTTTGACCTGGGGAGACGGCATATTAGAAAGGTGCACAAGAGATGAGATGAACGACATACATAGTAAAATGAACCAAATGGTGCGACGAAGGTTTTCTCGGGGTGTCCTCGGGAAAGCCCACCTACAAGGATAGCTAAATGTGAATTAAGAGTGCGGCTGGGGGGGTTGGTACACACCGTTGCATTGAGAAGGCCCAAAGGGGCACTCGGGTTTGGAGCCCCGCCAAGCAAGTGTGCAACCACTGTACGAGGGGTGGGGGGGCCACTGTTGAATCTGAGTGGGAGTCAATCCAGGGAGGTATGACACCGGGTTTGTTTGGACAAAGGCCTAGCAGACGGTGCTGACCATGCTAGGTCATAGTGTTGGACAGCCGCACGATGCGGGTGATGAGACTCGGGTGCAACTCATTGCGGTGGTCGTTCTTTGAGGCCCGAGAATCAGCGACTGTGTTCGTGACAGTACGAAGACATTGGATTGATCAACGTGGGGCAATCTGGCACTTCCTCGACAGCGACTGCAGTCCTGTTCTTAGCCAAAGCATGCGACAAGCGCACTGAGGGGGGATACCGGAAAGTCGGACAGGACACATTTTGCAAAAGTGAAAACATCACATACAACGAGACTTGCAGTAGAGGCCTCGCATCTCTGTCAGTGCGCGGATTTGATCAGC